>ERZ1023674.157-NODE-157-length-19099-cov-45.528933_pt1 | contig 19099 bp, 14 predicted proteins | sample MGYA00380343_ERZ1023674 | MGnify/ENA primary metagenome ERZ1023674 (study PRJEB33179, sample SAMN07448985) | human gut metagenome | biome: Human-gut; feature: Human associated habitat; material: Faeces | host: Homo sapiens | place: India: Bhopal | collected...
GCACTCGGCAATTTGAAAGCAAGCTTTCATTGCGCTCGTTTGCATTTTCTTTGCAGAAGAAAAGCTGCACTCGGCAATTTGAAAGCAAGCTTTCATTGCGCTCGTTTGCATTTTCTTTGCAGAAGAAAAGCTGCACTCGGCAATTTGAAAGCAAGCTTTCATTGCGCTCGTTTGCATTACAAACATTTTAAATTATATAATTATGTTAGGAACTGAACTTCCGCATGTGGTTCAGGCACGGGCTGAAGGCCCAGAAGCTCCTAGCCCAGGGCATCACCCTGGGTATAAGCGCAATCGCCTTGCGCCCTGTAAGGGCAAAAGCCTTAAAAAACATAAGGATATTAAGAATGAAGACAAGATAAGAATACATAGCCCTCATCACATCTCATGCCGAAGAACTGCAGAACACCTTCGGTATCACCTCCCTGCGCCTCTTTGGTTCTGTAGCAAGAAACCAGCACCACGATGGAAGCGATGTAGATATCTATGTAGAAATGCCCCCTAAGTTTTTCCTGATAGTCCGTCTGAAATCATACCTTGAAGCCCTTCTAGGCTGCCCTGTCGATATTATCCGAAAGCACCAGCACCTCAATCCCTTCCTACTCAAGGAAATTGAGAAAGATGGGATTGAAGTGATAGCAGAGCGATAGATTAGGGACACCGGTAGATAAATATGTTGACTATGGAACTCAACAAGTATCTCCGGTTTGGTATCCTTGCCCCTTATTGCCGCCATATTGTTATGGCGCTGTTCTATGGTTAAACGGTCTGACATATTACTCTATCTTTTTTTTAAAAGCCCTAAAACAAAACTACTTTCCCCTATACTCCATCAGCTTTTCTGCCGTTGTAAACATAGGCTCGCCAGAAACATAATTTTGGAATTTCTTAAGATGCTCAGCCCTCATATCCTGCAGCAATCTGCCTATATCAATATTGCCGATATTCACCTCCTCATCAAAACGGAAGAAGAAGTAATTTCGCTTCGCACCATCATCGCCTCCCTCAATGGTTTCCATCGGATACCAGGTATTACGCATTCTTTCCTCTGTCACCTTACTTGCCGTATCCTTTACGTGGAACACGCGATATTTACCCGTCTCCTCTGCACCATCGGTATAGAGAATCACGAAATGAATATTCTGCTTTTCGTAGAAATAGGCAGAATGGGCACCATCACGCGCCTCATCTTCCTTTAATTTCAGACGCACATTATAAACCAGACTACCCCTGTCGTTATTGCCCAGAATCCACTTCAGATGCTCCTCTGATTTATAATAGCCCACCAGGATGCCACGGCTCAAATCACGCTCCAGATAATGCACAGTAAGCCATTGCGGTGAATCCAGAGGCTGCTCCATTTCCTGTTCCACAGCCGGTTTCAGCACCTTCTCAGGGTCCTTACCCATGTTACACTTGTCGATGATGAAATCTTGCTTCAGCTCATTAAACTGCCCCTCCGTCTCTGTCCATTTATCTAAAGGGCGGGCATAAGCAAAGTACACCTCCCTATCCTCACCATAAGGCTTAAACACCCTACCATTCATCTCATAGAAGTGTTTCTGCATATACAGCTCGCCATCAACGCCCAGTTTGGCTCTCATGGCATAGATGCAGTAGTTTTTCTGTATCACCTCCCTTATCTCGTTGCGGAAAATATCTCTCACCTTCCTCTTCCACTGCGCCTTTTCGTTTGCCTTATTTCGGGCATATAGGAAAAGCACATAAAGGAAATTGACATCATACTGCGAAAGAAAGAGCGTATCGCGGTCGAAGAGCCTGTCAGGAAACTGATACGAAACCGTCGTACAGTGCTCCCCATTACCATTATAATGCTTGCGGATATTCTTCTCCCCTGCATTATACCGGTGATCATCATACACGAAACCACTGATAAAGAAGTTAGGAATCACGTCATACCCCTCTGTAGCTCCGGTATCCTGCAAATGGATATCCCTGAAACTCTCCCTGTCCTTCGCCCTGTTCTTTCTGTCTTCATCATCAAAGGCGGTATCATCAGAGAGGAACAGATTAATGTTCCACTGGATCACATTCCGGGCATAAGTATATTGCTTGTAGATAGATTCCGAAGTAAGCGGATGTCCGTTCTTATAATACTTGCTGTCGCCGATATAATATACCTCTCTGCTGGCCTGCGCATCATTCGATGTAAGAGCCAGGTCGGTATAGAGATGGTCCACCCGCTTGCCGTCCTTCTGGTCAGCAAGTCCCTTAGGAATATCGGAATGAGGCGTACCAATCAGGTCATCAATCATAGCCTCGAACACGATATTGAAATTCTTGGCAAGAATATATTCCTGAGCATGCGCATTGATGGCGATGCGATAAGAATTCTCAAAGAAGGCATAGCACATATCCCAGAGCTGCAGCGCCTTATCCGAAAAATACTTATACTTAATCTGCATGAGTCTCATCTTGCCCATGCCCTTCAGATATTCCTTAAACTGCTTACCAGTAATCAGTTCATACTGGATATTGATAGGCGTCTGGAAACCATATTCAGCATTCAGATAGTTCAGAATGCTATAGTAGATGATAAACAGCTCCTCCTCATAGTTCACGATGCGCTTTTTATTGACAAGTTTCAGATACACAGGCGCTCCGTTTCCCTGCATGAAGGCAGAAGAATGACTGATGGTTTTCGTCCAGTTAATCTTATTGTTGCCACGGTGCAGATTCTTGACGGTAAAGAGCACGAAGTCACGGTTCTCCTGATTAAACCTAATCAGCGAAAGAACGATGTCGAGATAAGTATTCGTATGCTGCCGCTTACCCTTTCCTGTCCGGGTGATGTGTTTGTAGAGGATAGCCTTGCTGGTAGGATTAGCCTTATAGAACACGCTCAGTGCCCTATATACCCAGACCGAGAATTCGTAGATGAATTTACGGTACTCCCGGCTCAGTTTTTTCTGCTCCTGAGGCGTCAACACCTGTTCTGGGCATACCGTTCCCCCATCCTCCAGCGTTACTCCAGCCAGCACCTCCTTTTTCTTTTGAGGATCATCCTTCAAGAGCACCTTTGGCAGGATAAATACACAATCTCTCAGCTGTGGATTATAGAAATAACCCACATACTGCACGCTCACCTTCTTGTCCACATCCTGCAGCACATAAATGTCCTTCAGAATTTTCTCTACAGCTGAGCTTTCGTACTGATGTTCCTCAAATAGAATATACATTATTCGTTCTCCGTATTATTATTTTGCCACTTCATAATTCTGTTCAGAAAGTCAACCAGTCTCACTGTATTGACCTGTTCCCCTTCCTCATCATAGAAATCAGCGAAGGCAAGGTCTTTTTCTGTTTTCTTGCCATTTTTTTCCTCCTGATAAGTAAAGAGCGAAGCATCCTCAAAGCCATAGTCCTTGAAAACATCGTTCCAGAGATAGAATATCACCTTACCCACCAGTGTATCAGCCGTGATGATGGTAGGCTTCTCGTCAGTCTCATTTGCCTTCTCAGACGGCTTGCAGAAGAAATAGCCCAACTGCTTATCGGCGCTGGATGTCATGGAAGCGATGATTTCATTCACCTTCTGGATAAAGTTCCACCAGGAGAGCGTTGTATTCTCGTCTATTATCTTTACAGGTTCTCCGTTCGCATCCTTTATCTGGATATTCCAGCCCAGTTCCTCACCGTTCTCCTTCTTGCCTTTCTTAATCTTGATATACTTCCAGTCCCAGCGGCGCTTAAAGGCAGAGTCGATTGGGAAGAGACTCTGGTCGCTGGTGTTCATGGTTGCCAGAATGCTCATATTAGGCGGCAGAGCCATAAAGCCAAACCAGTCTCTATCAGGGTATCTGTCCTTGCCCTCCTTATCCAGTCCGAATCTCTTGTTCATAGTCGCCGTATAGCCCTGGATACGAAGTTCTTTCAGATGTTCAGCTATATCCGTATCAGCCTTGATAGGATAAGTACTCCATCCGTCGTCGCTTCTATCCAAAAGCTGGAAGATGTCTCCAAACACCTGGGCACAGTTGCCTCGGTTAATCTCCTCGATAACCAGGGCTATTTCCTCCTCTGGGTTCATCCAGGCCTGCTTGTAAGCCTCTAGAAACGCCTGCTCCACAAACTCATAAGTCAAATCCTTGGTACCTTTTATCTTGTGTGGTTTGTAGCATCCCACAAATGTAGCATAGTCGCTATCAGGATGGAAGGTTGTACGAATGCAGGTAATCTTACCTTCATCCTCTTCCTTCTTGATGGTATGCGATTTACCGGTACCAGGAGCACCATAGTAAATGATTTGGCGAGGGGTGAAATCGCCGAATTCCAGGGGGTTATCCTCGTCCTCTGCCTTCTTTACATCTGTATCCTGTTCATTTTTCCTGCTATCAAGTTCGTATAATCTATAGCTGTTATTGCCTATTTCTATCAAATATTTATCGCCGTATATCTCGTTGATATTATTGGCAAATATTTCCAATGATTGCAGAGTTTGCTCCTTAAGAAAACAGTATTCATCCCCTTTGAGTGTCCATGTTATTGAAGTATCGCAATCATCTTGGTGTTTTGGGTTAGTAACTAACTTTAGACTCTCAACTTTTTTACCGAAACGGCAGAATTTGAATCCAACAGTCACAGTATTATAATTCAACAGTTTTTCAAGTTTACTCAGATTTTCATCATATTTAAGAATAACTTTCAAAACAAATCCCCAAAAGTCAACAATGTTATTTGTCTCCTTCAATATTTTTTTTGCTACTTGAATGTCATTTTTGGGGTTCTCGTCAGAGCCAACGCCAACTTCCAGGTAATCCACAAAGTTTTTATAATTTGATATAGATGCAGACCATGCGTTACCTTGTTTTTTGTTTGCTTCTAAAGGACATACCAGTTCATAGATTTTTTTTATAGACCAGCGATCTATGACATCAAACAAACTGCTTTTATGGGCAACATCCTGAACTATTTGTATAACTTCCTCATGAAAAGGATGGCAATAGGCATATTGCTTACAAGATGAATCTGCAAGACCTGTAGATTTCAGGTACTCATAGAACATCTCTTTCTTTTTGTCTATATCTTTTTCAAGATAACTGTCCATTAAACACTTTTCGTTTTCCAACCCGAAAGTATCGAAAAACTCTTTTTTATTGTTTCTATCCATAAAACTAAAGATTTGCTTGGCGTTTATTTTTGTTGTTGACAATGTTCCCTCCTTTGAAAAAGAAAGAACTTTAGAGTAGCGGTTGATATAATTACGTACAATATCATCATTATTCTTTGCCTCATCATGGAAACAATTATGATAAGCTGTAGCATAATCACAACCTGGGTGTTTAGACACATAATCATAGAGTGTCTTTATCAAATATGTAGGGCACTCTAAATCCTTAAATCCATCACTAGCCACATAGGGATTCGGGATATAATAACGATTAATCCATAATTCCAAATATCTATGAGCTTCCGTTTCATCAATATCATGATCGAATCTAGGATAATACATACCATCTTCAGCCTCACAATACAGCGCCAACTGACAAGCTAACTGATATGGCGTATGAAAGAATTCTCCATTCCATTTGTCTTTCATGGAATTTCTGAACTGGGATATAGGCATAACTTCATGAGGCAATGAATTTGCTAATTCCATCACCGTTTTAGGAGTACCATTTCGCCATCTACATATTATATCTGCCATAATTATTCGTTTTCAGGATCGTAATATACTTTGGCATACATTTCTGAATCATTTTCACCCATCTTGGTAAGCATCAGGAATGTTACTTCAGGTATAGCTATACGCCTTATTAAATTATACGTATATGCTTTGGGAGCTTTATTTATATCAGGATTAGAACGTTTATACGTCAATTCCTGAGCGTAAACTCTTCCATTTTTGTCATTTAGCCTTTTTCTTGTCAGGTCAAAGTTCAATTCTTCAGGAAGCAGTTTAACCTCTTCGTATAGAACTCTCCATGTATCAAGACTCACTTCATTCCTATAGTTGAATCTGTGGTTTATGTATTCCTGCTTTACAGAATCCAAATAATCCAAGACTTCATCTCGCATTAATACACAATGTACATCAAAGGCTTCAACTCCAAAGAAAGAAAAGATATCAGGATCATTCTTACTTCCCAGATAAAGACTGGCTTCTCCATTACCAGTGCCAGCTTTGTTGTCTTTAACAAAGCTGTCAACCAGTCGGATGGAAGCCCAGTCATCTATATATCTAAATATACGATTTGCCATATCAGACGCCGTATTGCGTAATATCCATCTGTTTCAACAAAGCTATAAGAACATCTACAACAATGCTATTACCTGCTTGCTGATATGCAGAAGTATCACATACTACAATTTTGTAGGAATCTTTAAATCCCATTAATCTATGACACTCACGAGGGGTTAATTTTCGGATTCGTCCCTTGAAAGTCACATAGTTATCAACTCCGGCTCTATGCATTTTATGCATTGACTGTAAAAGAGGTCTCGCTATATCCAAATCTGTCTTTGTTGAAGTTTTGAAGTTTTTGGTTCCTCCTGCCAATACATATTTTGCCACCTTATCAGAAAGATAATATTTTTCTTCCACATCACGAACGTCAAATATAAACTCATCAAAAGCTTCATTCGTTGGAGTTAACTCAGAATCAGGATGATACACGAAATCTCCATGCCAATTAAACTCCTGATTTCTCTTTTGGCACAGCGCAACTTCTCCATTTATCTGAGTATAACTCTTCTCTCTGTTCTTATGACTGGTAACAAACTTAATACCTTTTTCCTTTAAGAAATACTTCGTGTCAATGTAATCTTCCAAGAAATCATACATTTTATATTCCAGTTTGATAGGAGCAGGATACTTAAAGTCTGTTGGCTTCTTAAAGCCTAAGCAGAATACTCTTTCCCGATGCTGAGGAATACCATAATCACAACTATTCAGAACCCTAAACTTTACATCATAGCCTAATTCTTCAAAAATATCATGAATTACATGCCAAGTTCTTCCCTTGTCATGACTCAATAATCCACGGACATTCTCAAAGAGGAACACTTTTGGCTCTGTCTCTTTTACAACACGAGCAAATTCATAGAATAAAGTACCTCTTGCGTCTTCGAAGCCTAATCTGTGACCAACCATAGAAAAAGCCTGGCAAGGGGCTCCACCAACTATAAAGTCTACTTTTCCTTTATATTTAGTTGCATCAAACTCACGAATATCAGTAAACCAATCTTCCTCATTGATTTTATAGTTCGCGAAATAACTAATTTTACATTTTGGCTCTATGTCTCCAGCAAAAACTATTTTATGGTTCAAGCCAAGACGTTGAAAAGCATGTTCTATGGCACCAATGCCACTAAAGAGTGTACCTATCCTGACACAACGTTCAGGATGGGAGAAAACCAAATCCTTCCAGTTTGGTCCATCGGAAATAGGTGTTGGCAATATTTCCTTATCATCCAAATTATCAGCACGTTTCCGGACGATACGCCTAACGGCTTTTATCTTAGCACTTTCTTCCCTTATATCTTTTTCTACAGTTGCCATTATTTATTTAATCCTTTCTAAATTTCCATTAATATAATATTCCTCGCTGTCTGCTGTATTTTGCACCACAGCTCGGTCGTTGATGAACGGACCGATGTTATAATACTTCGGCTTTACTTTTACCGTTCCGTTTGCTAACAAGATACCCCACTTGCCATTTTGCTTAAACGGAATATATCCTTTATAGTAAGGGCGCATCTCTTCATAAATGGGTGGAACTATCACCCTATTATTGTGGTTGCAGACACCATACAAGCCATTCTTTCTAAATACATTGTACTCTGAAAGACTTGCAGCCTGATTAGCAGCATCAGGCCTTACCTGAGCATTGCCCTCTGCATGTTCTACGACCATCATTTCTTCGTCGTCCTCAGTGTAATCAGGCTCATATTCCGAATCAGAATCAAGAATCAAGTCTCGCTTGATTCCAGAGCCATCATTATAGCCCTCATTCTCGTCTGTTCCGAGAAAATGATACCGCCAATGCCGGTTTGCCATTGGAGTTCCGAAACGGTTGTAAAGTCCTACATTATCCAATATAACCGTGGTCTCTTTCCCTTTCGATATGCGAAGACCTCTTCCCACTTGCTGAAGATAAAGCGAGAGAGACTTGGTTGGTCGTGCCAACTGAATAAACTCGATATCAGGGCAATCAAATCCTTCGGAGAATATATTGACATTCACGATAACCTCTATACTGCCATTGGCGAAATCTGCTATCTTCTGCTCACGCTCTGCTGTTGGAGTTGTACCATCTATCATACAGATGCTTACACCCTTCGTTGCGTATAAGTCGCAGATATGACTAGCATGTTTGCGGTCGATAGCATAGATGATACCTTTCTTGCCTTTTGCATATTTCTCGTAGCTTTTATATAAGCCAGCACGTATCTTGGCTCTATCTATTACCGCACTCAATTCTGAATCCAGATAATCTCCATCTGCTCCCATCCGTTCTATTCCGTTAATGGCATGCTGAACTTCAGAGGTTGGCTTGATACTGATATAATCATAATTGGCCAGATATCCCTGATTAACAAACCACTCTATGCTCTTTGCCAAAACAATGTCGCCAAACAAAGACGTAAAACCGCAATGACTCATACGCCAAGGAGTGGCTGTTACACCCAGTTTCTTGCTATTAGGGAACATCTCCCAAAGCTTCTGGTATCCAGGTGCCATACAGTGGTGCGCCTCGTCAATGATAATAAAATCGAACTGTACCCGACGCATAATCTCATAATGCCGACGACTCATGAAGGTTTGGATAGAGGCAACCTGTATAGACTTGTCTAAGTCCAGATTTTCGCCGCTCACAATCACGCCATGAGGGATATTTCCCAGTTTCTTGCTAGCCTGTCTTATCAGTTCCCTACGATGGGCTACAATCAAAATCTTAGATTCACGACTATGAAGGTTGCACCATCGCAAAATATCCTTGACAACCGAAGTAAAGACAATAGTCTTGCCCGTACCAGTTGGCATCTGAAGCATAACATTGTCTATTCTGTCCCAAAGGCCATACACATTATGTTTCATTTCTGCCTGATAAGGACGCAACCCGGTATCATCCGACTCTATATGCGAGAATCGGATGGCAGGGCGTTCGAAGGGTTCTACCTTCTCTACTTCCTCGTCAAGATATATGTCTTTATCAGTCATCATTATCAGTTTTCATTCCAGCCAGCATCTACGGCTTTCTCGTATAAGTCAATAGCCCATTTTGACTGTTTGTATGTTAAACTTCTTCCTCTCTTTGAGGAATAAGCCACCTGACCGATGAAAGCTTGCTCTTTTGGAGTAAACTTTCCCGGATTGTCCTTCGACCATCTAGACAAGGCAAACCATTTTTCAGGATCAATCTCCTTAGCCTCATCCATTTTCTTCTTCTGCCCTTCAGTTATCTCTTCATCGACATCGCCTACACTACCCAAGAGTTCTGCTGGCATATTATACTTGTCACCTTCTAGTGAAAGCTTGGTTTTGAGAGCATCCCAGCAGAGAGTAGCCTTTGTCCATTCATTGATGTTCTTACCCTCGTCTACGTCTATCAAGTGCTTATATACAAATGGTTCAATATTTCTTACATAAAGCAGCACCTTATAGAGCTTTGTTGCTTTCAGACGGTCAATATCTTCTTGTGGAATCTCCTTTGGCACATAATGATTTTTACGTCTGCCATTCGCATCCGTACGAGTTTCCTTTACCTTGTATGTAATATGCTCTGCGCCACAAATAAGTTTGGCGTAAACATTATAAATATCCAGTGTTAACTCATTGTTTACCGTAGGACTGATTACACACTGTTCATTCCATATAGCATCAAGATTTAATGCTCTTCCGGAATTAAGTGAAAGCAGAGACATTGTATAAGCCACCATATTCGACTTATATCCAGGCAAAGCCAATCCATCCTTACCATACAAAGCATCAATCGCCTTGAAAAGAATCGCCTTAGCTATCGTACGCTGGTAACGTGTCTTATCAAAATGAGCACCATTGCGCTTCATCTTATCAAAGAACTTAGTATAATTGTTCTCGCCACCCCTGCAGACACTGGCAGGATCCTGCTCCCAGCTCATGATAAATTTAGAGAGCGTTGTCTTATCAAACATCTGATTCTTAGGATATTCGGCATAGAATTCCTTTTCAGCCTTGCTGGAGTTCTGACGTTTTGCCTTATCCAAGTACTGACCACGTGTTCTTTCAAAGAACCACTTGCTCACTGGTTTACCGCTTGCATTCAGAACCCATGTTTCACGAGACTGCTGCTCCAATTCTACCAGGAAGCCTTCATTGATATTGAAATCAGACTTCTTGACAGCAGATTGTGTATTGGCAAATCTCGAAATCTTTGGCACGATTTCGGATAGTTTTTCCTTATCTTTGACTACGGAAATCTTCATCGCTACGTAGACAGAAGCCAATTGGGAGAAATCAACGTCTTTCATACCCATAACTGCACTAATCGCAGCCGTAGTCTGACCGCCATTCACTATTTGCCAAGACTTAATCTTGGTTATCGCATTACCGTCCTCGTTCAGTTTAACTTCTGATGCAGTAGCAGAGATACCATTGTTATAAGCAAAGAACATATCAGGTTCCGGCAAGGTATCTTCCACACCCTTTCTGCGTTCAATAGCTGTTGCCGTATGACCTATCAGCGTATTACGAATTCCTTTGTTTGAAGCACCTTTAAACTGAAGGAATGTACGGACATTCATCTCCAGTATCTGCTGATGATATTTATGATATACCTGCGAGAGCACCATACCAGGAATAATACAGAGATAACACTTAACGTTATCCGAAACGTCTGGCATCTGGATACATGGCAAAGTACAATTGTAATCGCCCTCGAAATCTACAACAATAGGCTTTCTACCTGAAATGATATTATCCTGTTGCATGATTCGCTTTGCATCCCAAACATAAAATTCACAAGAGGTACCATCAGCTATTTCGATATTATCTTTTTCATAATTTACTGGCGCAATAGCATTTGTGAGAAGAAACAATCTGATACGGTCTATCTTGCTGGTACTATGAATTAAATCTGCTACCTGATAAAGGTCGCTCTTAGTATCGTCCATAAACTTACCAAGCACGGCACCGCTGACAGACTGGTCATAGAAACGCTGGAGCCAATTGAACTGGCGATCCAAATCATTTGCAGAAATCTTAGAACCATTATTTGGGTCTTCATAAATGGTCAAAAAGAGATCTATGGTAGTGAGATCCTCATCACCATTAAAGCCCCAACCATCAAGTGCGACACCATTTTTTGATTTGTAAGAGCAGATGTTTACCTGGTTTACATCACCACACCCCTGAATATATTCTACGATAATTTGCGTCAAATCATCTTTCGGATTATCTGCCATCAAGAGCAGGTCATCAAAATCTTCCTTGAATTGCTCAACCTCTGTCAATTCTTTCTCTATCACACTTCCGATAGTTTCATTGACAAAAGAACCTTGCTCTTCGACTGGTTTGAAGTCATCAAAGACTTCACTATTACTATCAAACTGTTCCATATCATTCAGCTATATTGTCAGTATTCTTATCATGTTCTATTTTCCTAGACTCTATCTTCTCAACAAGAGGTATAATCTCTGTTTCGACCTCCTGCATGAAATCGACAACAGAAATTCCCATCAGGTTACAAATGCTACGTAACTCTATAAAGTCCATTCTACGCTCACAAGTTTCGATTTTGCTCACATAAGATTGCGGAAGGCCGAGCATCCCAGCCAACTGCTTTTGGGTGAGGCCTCGCTCTTCTCGCTTAGTTCGCAATCGAGCTATCACTTTTTGATAAAGTATTGTATGTACGCTTTTATCTATTGCCATTTTCTTAAGTCGTTTTATATTTTAATAAGCAAAATTACCTTTTTTCTAAAGAAAACCCAAACAGGGTTTTCCCCCTTTTATCCGTTTTTAGGGCACTTTAGGCAGGTTTTTTATTCCAAAATAGAATATTTAACCCGAATTAACGATAGAATATTACGAAATCAATGTCAAGAAGCATTATTTCTTATCGTTGCGGCAGAATAAGAAACGATGATTATGAGGTCAAAAGAATACTATAAATCGCTGATTTTATCTCATGCCGAGGAGCTAAAAGAATCCATTTACATCATCTTTTCTCCTATTTTTTTCGGCTTGTATATCATATTCGGTGCGCCATATAAAGCTTTTGCCCCTACAGGGCGCCAGGCGTGCGGACATGAATACCCAGGGCGATGCCCTGGGCTAGGAGCTTCTGCCCCTTCAGGGCGTGAGGGGAATGGCAGGGATGCTTGAGGGGAATAGCAGGGATGCGGGAAGAGTATTGCAGTGCGGTCTACGAGGAGGCTTGCAGGCGGCATTCAAGCCAAAGAAGAAGTTCGTTACGATTCGCCTGGGCGTGGATTTCAATGAGGACATTTTGCTTATTTTCCCTTCTTTTTAGTTGCATTCAAACAAAAAACCGCCATCAAACCACTAAAATTCTATAAAACCAATGTATGCTATTCCATGCTAACATACATTCGCATTTTGCCGTTTAATACATAAATTGTACTTTTGCAGAATCTTGCAAAAATGAAAATGGCAAAAATAAAAGACCTAAAAGGAAAGTTAATCCAAGAGGATAAGCTGATGTCTATCGAAAGGATTAATGAAATACGGGAGAAAAACATCCTCTCGTATATTAAGTCCTTTATTGGTCAACAAGGAGATTTTATAAGGCCCAAAACTTTCTCCGAAATTACAGGAATCTCGGAACATTCTATTTCCAGAACTCTAAATACATCACACTTGCGACCAGAACAGCAGTTGAGATGGTGCTATTGCATCTGGAATAACTGGGATAAGATAGTTGAAGAATTGGATAAAAAACACAGGGCTATCCACCTGAAATTTGATAAGAAACAATTCCAAGAGGATTTCGATCAGGCCTTTCATAATTTTTCGGATATTGTTTATCTGATGAAGGATTTCAACACTCTTGAAGAAAACATCAATGTTTACCAACAGAAATATTGTAGAAAGAGTTACATAAAATAGTAACTCTTTGAGAGATTGTTAACTTAACGTCTAACTTTTTAAAAAAATCTATGAATTATTCATCTTAGCTCTGGGAGGCATTCCTCATACTGCTCTGCAGCTCAATGTCTCCATAGTCAGGCTTCACCTTGGGAAAAATCGACAAGGGCCCATCTCGTCTACAAATCGAGGTAAGTATTATTACAGTCTATCTTCAAAACAATAAGATTATGACTAGATTCATTTTAAGAATGCTGATTGCTATATGTACTATAGGAAATATCAGTTTGAGGGTTAATATCGTAGTACACCTGGACGGGCAATGTGTGTTTAAGGGTACTACAAATGTCGGATACATTTCAAAACTAATGAAATATGGAGTTTAATTTTGATATTAAAGTAAACAGAGACTTAAAGATTAGTCTTGGTAATGGTGCCATATTTGGTGACAATATAAACTTCTATCCATCTAACACAGAGGAGGTTACTGAAGTTACAGATGCAGACTTCGAGGAGGTGATTGATGAGGTAAGGAAAGAGAATCCTCCCAGTAATAGGTCAACATCAAAGGGAAGACCTACAGAATGCTTGTTCTACACAGAAGAAGGTGAAAAAGACATGGAACGTACAAAACGCATGGCTAATCTATTTAAACAATTTTTGGAAAAAGAACATCTCTCGGCGCTTAAAATAACATCCAGCAAATCTTCGCCTATCAATATCAGCATCTTTCTCTTCATGAAAGTTTGGGATAAGAGAAAGGAACTCTGCCTGAAAAATGTAAGTGTAAGAGCTACATACAGATTCCTGAATGAAGATTGCAAAATTAAGACAGATGTGGAGATCGCCACGTATGGAAACGGGTTGAGAGACTGGTTCCGAAGCGACTACTGTGATGACAAGAAGATGAAGGAAATAGAGAATTTCATAGAAAACAGATAGTTTTTTGTGTGCATAATTATTATGCATATTTTGCACAATATGCACAAAGGGGATTTCCCCCTATCTTTGCCCCCGGAATTCAGAACCAATGCGGTCTGAGTTTCGGGGGCTTTTGTGTATCTGCACATCAACCGTGGTGGGAGCCCCCAATCTTCTAAATTATTTAAAATGATGGAAGTGAAAGCGTATGTGTTCAGTCATCCTTCTTACAGACGACTGAGAGTAGTGAAAACGGAAGAGGGCATTGCCCCACAAACCAATCTTTTATTAACGAAATAACATGACAGAAACACAACATGTAATTGCACTGAACCCTTATCGCAAGGGCAATAAGGGAAAGGTGTTTTCCAACAGTCTGGCGGTGTATGACAAGGTGATTGCATCGCCGGAAATCAGGAAGATGATTCGGCAGATCAGGGGCGAACTGCCTATCCCGAAGGTGGATGCCAACGACGAGAAGGCGGTGAAGAAGGCGCAGGACAGGCTGAAGAGCGAACTGCCTTTCTTCTGTCCCCACTACGGCATTTTCAAGAACAATGTACGCAGACAGGAGAATGCCCAGCCCGAGAGCTTCATGTTCCAGACTATCATCGACGTGGACGACAGGGAGTATGTAGACAAGGCTATCGAGAAGGCAAGGGAGCTGAACTGCTCTGACAGCATCTGGAACGGCTCGCTGCTGCACCTCTGCTACAGTGCCCGGAAGAAGCTGCACATCGGTATCAGACTGCCGGTGGGAATGACCATCGAGGAGACGCAGAAGGCGTATTGCGAGGCGCTGGGGGTGCCGTATGACGAGAGCTGCATCACGCCCGAGAGAATGATTTATCTTACGGATAAGGACTCGGAAATCTACAGGTCGAAGATGTGGTGCGCCGTGCTGAGCGAGAAGGAGATTCTGATGCGAAGGCAGGCGTATCTGGACCGCGGACTGACCGTGGACGGAAGAGGGAAAGTTAATAGTTTACAGTTTAAAGTTAATAGCAATGGGAAGAATAATGAAAATAATAGACTATCGGGCAACGACGGCAATCCTGCTGTTTCTGCTGGCTCTGCTGTTCAGCCTGCCCAATCTGGTAATAGCCATGGTGCTGATGCTCCTCATATCGGGGATTCTGGAGGCAATCAGAATGCTGGCGGACTGGGAGCCAGGGAGAAGAACCTGATTGCGTTTGACCTCTTTACGCAGGCTGCCGGACTCGGGGGTATGGAGATTGATACCGTGGGGTCGAGACACTCTTCGCTGCTGGCTATCATGAGCGCCGGTGCTTCGAGGGTGATGGAGGAAGAGGAACTGATGAAGGTGGTGAGGGTGAAAATGCCGAGCTACTATCAGGAGAACGACTGCCATCAGCTGATTCACGACTTCTATGCGAAATATGCTGACAATACGAAGCCGATGTCGAGGGAAGTGATGAGGGTGAATGCGCTGGCGGAAAAACAAGCCAGCCAGCAAGTTAATAGTTTACAGTTGAAAGTTAATAGGGCTGAGCAAGTTAATAATTTACAGTTAACAGTTGATAGGGCTAAGCCTATCAGTACCGAGGCGGAGGATTATCCTGACCCGCCGGAGATGCCGAAGAAGCTGCCGAAGCTGGTGGAGCTGCTGATATCGAGGACGCCGGAGATTTATAAGCCGGCTGTGGCGCACGCTATATTTCCGCCGCTGGCTACGCATCTCTGGAAGACGAGGTTCCGGTATATTGACAACGTGGAGCACGAGGCGAGACTGATGACGCTGCTGCTTGCGGGTACTGGAGCGGGTAAGAGCAGCGTGAACAGGCCTATCGATTTCATTATGGAGGACATCAGGCTGAGGGATGCTGAAAACCTGAAGCGCGAGAAGGCGTGGAAGGATGAGATGCTGCGCAAGGGTGCCAACAAGGATAAGCGCAAGAGACCTGAAAACCTGATTATCCAGGAGATTGATGCGGATATGACAAACCCGGCTTTCGTGATGAGAACAGCCGAAGCGCAGGAACATTTCCTCTATACTTCGCTCAATGAGCTAGACCAGTTTGATGCGCTCAAGGGCAGCGGAAACCAGCAGTTCCGTATCATGTGTCTGGCAGCCGACCCGGGTAATAAATATGGACAAACGCGCGTAGGAACGATGAGCGTTACGGAGCGTGTTACCATCCGGTTCAACTGGAATGCATCTACCACTATCCAGAAGGGTCAGCGTTACTTCTCTAGGGTTCTTACCGATGGTCCTATCAGCCGTATCAACTTCTGTACCATCCCCGAAAGGGAAATCGGCGAAGATATGCCTGTTTACGGAACTTATGACGAATCGTACCGTGAGGCGCTCAGGCCTTACATCGAAAATCTGAACAAAGTAACGGGTCTGATTGAGTGTAAGGAGGCGTTTCAGCTTGCCCTCAAACTGAAGGATGAGAATGCTGAGTTTGCCCGACTGTCGCAGGACAGGACGTTTGAGAATCTCTCGTTCCGTGCCAACGTCATCGCTTACCTGAAGGCGTGTGTACTGTATGTAGCCAATGGTTGCAAGTGGGAGCCGGAGATTGACGGGTTTATCCGCTGGAGCGAGCAGTATGACCTGTACTGCAAGATGCGGTTCTTCGGCGACATGATTGCGAAGGAGAACTTTACGGCGGAGAGGAGTTCGAAGCGTGGGCCTCAGAATCTTTTACAGATACTGCCCGATAACTTTACGGCTGCGCAGTTGCTTGCCATCCGGCTGGAGCATGGTTTGGATGCGAAGGGTACCGATATGATGATCAGGCAGTGGCTGCACCGGAATTACATCAGGCGGGCGTATCAGTATACGGGCAAACGTGACAGTTGTGACAGTTGTGACAGTTTTCAGAAGCTGAAGTACCGTCACGACGGTATAGTTATTGAATCTTAAATTTATTTTTACTTATGCAGATAGTTTTAAAACGTATAGCGAAGAAGAAGACCTACACGATAGGTCGCCTTTACATCCTGAAGGATGAGGATGTGAAGAAGCGCACGATTGAGAGTGTGAACAAGTGCAGGGGGCTGAAGACGGTGTGCGAGGTGCCTCCGGAGAAGCTGAATGCGGACTCGTATTTCTGTGATACGCTGGAGCCGTGCTGGCGCAACCTTCTGGGTGTGGAGCTAAGTCCTGCCGAGGAGAATGTGCGGTTGGGGCGTGTATCGGGCAAAAAGGCGCAGAAGATGAAGGGCACGACGGCGATACCTGAGGGCACTTATCCGGTGGTGATCAGCAAGTCGCCGAAGTTTAAGATGTGGTTGCCGCTGCTGTTGGGTGTCCCTAATTTTGAGGGCATCCGCATCCATGCCGGCAATTATCCCGATGATACGCAGGGCTGCATCCTGGTAGGTGAGAACCGTGTAAAAGGCATGGTTGTGAACTCCCGCATCTGGCTCCACCGCCTCATCAATGCCATCACCGCTGCGAGAGACAGGGAGGAAAGCATTTGGGGAACGATTTTGTAATGTTGAATGTTGAGTGTTGAATGTTGAATTAGGCTAGCGCCCTTGAGTCCGTTAGGCAAAAAATCAACATTCAACATTCAACACTCAACATTCAATTTAACATTCAACATTCAACATTAATAATTAAACATTTTTATATCATGGAAAAAAAATATAAAACAAAAAAAGAAGAGATGAAGAATGAAAAGACAGCGGGGAATGCTGTCGTGTTCGAAAACCCTGAATTCGGTAAGATTCGCACCTTGACAGACGAAAATGGAGAGCCATTGTTCTGTGCAAAGGATGTCTGTGATGCGCTGGGATACAAAAGAGCAAGATGCGCTGTGTATCAGCTAGTTAACCAACATGATGCTGTAAAACACAGCATAAGGGTAACGACTGGTATCAAGAAGGATGGAAGTGAGGCAAAGCGCTGGTGCCAGCTTCTTTTCGTCAACGAGAGCGGATTCTATGCTTTGGTTCTCGGCTCCAAGCTTCCTACGGCGGTAAAGTTCAAAAACTGGGTTACTTCCGAGGTGCTGCCGCAGATTCGCAAGACGGGCGGTTATATTCCGGTACAGCAGGGAGAGAGTGATGAGGAGACGATTCGACATGCTGAAGAGATTCTCAGGGCTACACTCAAGGAGAAGGAGAAGCTGCTGAAAAACCAGCAAGTGCAGATAGATCAGCAGAAGAAACTCATCGGAGAACAGGATACGGAGATTCGTCGACTGAACGGTGTGGTAGACGAACAGGTGGTTTGCATCGCCAAGAACGGTGAGAACATCATCCAGTTGGAGAATCAGGTGGATCATCTTCTGCCAAAGGCGCTCTACACCGACAATGTGCTCAACTCTGTTTCCTGCTTCACTACCACGCAGATTGCGAAGGAGCTGGGTATCACGGCGCAGGAGTTGAACCGCCAGCTCTGTGCCCTTCATATCCAGTACTACCAGAGCGGCCAGTATCTGCTCTATGCCGATTATGCCCACATGGGCCTGGCGAAGAGCCGCACCCGCTACTCTACCCTCCCCGACCCTCACTGCGATGGGGTACAGGAGAAGCTGGGCACCGCCTACACCCACACCTATCTAGTATGGACCGAAAGAGGAAGGAAGTTCATACACTTAAAGGTAAAAAAGTAAAAAGGTAAAAAGGTAAAAAGAGCCTAGGGGGGGGTAAGCTAGGCTCTTTTTACCTTTTTTAGGGGGACCAGCGATGGAATCGCTGGGGACGGGGGCAGGAAGGGGGAAAGCCTCTTCCTGCCCCTTCCTGCCTCTTCCTGTCCCCGTCCTGCCCCTTCCTGCCCCTTTGCGCCCCTTTGCGCCCCGTTCCCAGCGATTCCATCGCTGGTCCCCTAAAAAAAAGAAAGAAAAATTTGGTAGTTAGTGAATAAAGCCGTAACTTTGCAGGCTCTTAGAACAGAATAAAGGAAATAGATTAGTAATTAAAAAGCAAATATGAATAATCATACAACATCAATAACGACGAACAAGAAACATCACTACCGGGAACTGCTAGCTATCGGCATTCCTATCATCATCGGACAGCTGGGTACCATCATCCTGGGATTTGCTGATACGCTGATGATTGGCCATCACAGTACACCGGAACTGGCGGCTGCCGGACTGGTGAACAATATCTTCGGTCTCGTTTTCGTATCCTATATGGGATTCACCT
>ERZ1023674.169-NODE-169-length-18234-cov-33.165411_pt1 | contig 18234 bp, 25 predicted proteins | sample MGYA00380343_ERZ1023674 | MGnify/ENA primary metagenome ERZ1023674 (study PRJEB33179, sample SAMN07448985) | human gut metagenome | biome: Human-gut; feature: Human associated habitat; material: Faeces | host: Homo sapiens | place: India: Bhopal | collected...
GATTCAGGATGAACTCAGACTGGTCGCCACCTTCCAAGATGTGCTCCTTGTCTTTCGTCTCCAAGGTGTTGGATTCAATCACCAACAGAGCATCGTTGTAGTATTTGGCTATCTGAGCCGCCTTCCATGCCAGCAAGTCCATATCAATATGCCCATACCATTGGGCTACCACATACGGCTTGCCACCTTCCATCATCCAATAACGGTCGAAGACACAGATAACAGACCAGTCGGCATTCTTACTACGTCCACCAATATCCACTACGACCAGATAGCGGTTTATCACCTTGCAATCATCAAAGGTCTCAGGCTTGCTCCATATCCACAACTGCCCCTGCTTGTCTTCACAGAATCGGACATTCTGCATACACTTCTTGCCTTTGTAGCCATCACCATAAACATCACCGATGAACTTAGGTGCTCTGCATCCCTTACGGAACTTGTCTACCTTGTCTTCGGCAAACACCTTGGCTCCTGAATGCTTGAATGCTTCAATATCATCGGTAGGGTAGCCAGCAGCCATATCGGCATGGTCGGTGAACTTTTTGCGCTCGGCAATATACCAGTTGATGGCTTCGAGTGGAGCACCCAGTGTCCATAACTTCCAAAGATAGGTACCTGGCTCTTCTCGGTCGGACATCGTATTGGTATTGTTGCGGTTCTCATATAGCCATTTGGCAAACTCTACCTTCTGTTTCTTGCTTTCAAATTCAAGATGATACATATCGTATATCTCGTACCAAGGAACAAAGAACGGCTCAAACTGAGATTCTCCATTGACTGCTGCAAGCCACTCCTTGTGGAAGAAGTTGCCAGTACCATTGGCGGTGGATTCATAGGCAATCATCGTGTATGGTCGGTACAAGATACCATTGGTAGCATTCTGTACCACCTCCTCAGGAGATTTACCATCCGTCTTCTTCCACAAACCAACCTCTGAAAGGTGAACTAAGTTGTAGTCTTCACCATTGGCTGACAACGGTCGTTCCATGGAACCCACCTTAATCTTGCAGAATCGCTGAGGAACCTTCTTTACGTTGCCTGATGTTCCCACTCCAACAAACTTCGGTTCGTTCTCAGAGAACGCTTCTCCCATTTCGTAGAGGAACTTGGTCGGGAAGTTTTTCAGAGCTTCCTCGAACATTCCTCGGATGGTTTCTGCCGTGTCCTTCACCTGAGCCACGATGAGTGAGTTGAGACCCTTCTGCCACATGAGTTGCAGCCAGAGGAAGTACATCTGAATGACAGTTGAACCTCCCCATTGTCGGGCTTTCAGCAGGATGAGACGGATAGGGCGATTCTTCTTTCTTCGCTCTTCCAGCCACCTGAGCAGTCTGCGCTGCGGTCTTCTGAGCACAAAGCGGAAGGGGAGACCTCCACCTTTCGGTTTGATATAGATGAACGTGGCAAAGAAGAAGAAAGGGTCGTGTTTCATCCTGATGCGAGTGAACTGCTCTACCAGTTGTTCTATTTCCTCTTCTAGATTGTACGGCTCGTCTATATCCTTGTGCAGTTCCTCGATTACTGCCTTGCAGCTACCCAACTCGATGAGCATCTTGACGAGCGGAATCTTCTTCATGGAAACTGGAAGCTGCTGTCTCTGTATCGGGAAGTCAGGAAGGAAGAGCAGGAATCGCTTATCTCCACAACCTTCACCCTTGATAGGATTGAAGGGTGTGTTGATTTCCTTGATGCGCTTCTCGTTCTCCTTCAGGATGCCCAATACGTGTTTGTCTAGTGCATCAGTCAGTTTGGCTTGTGTGGCGGTTACTTGTCTTGGCATAGCGGTGCATTTAGATAACCCCACAACAGACCAAGTACATAGCAATAGATGTGGACTCCAACTGCCATGCAAGGGAAGAAGATTCCAACACAGATATATAGGAGAATGGTGAGATTGTATCTTACCTTATTCTCCACGTAGGGGGCAATAAAGCCCATGTAAGCATAGATAAAGCCGCTGAGACCTATGATTGGTACGGATGATGCAAAAGGATAGCTGATGGCTATGAGATAGAATGCCACCATGTGACCGATGCCGCAAGGGATGGCTCGGTAGCATTGATGAAAGACATAAAGGTTGATGGCAGCATGAAAGATGTTCTGATGAAAGAAAGGGTAGCTTAGTCGGTTCTGAATAGAACAATCGTCAAAGAGTCCCATGCCATCATATCCAAGAAAAGTGATACACATTATTATAATGTACCCAGCATAAAGCGCAATCTTCTCTTTCGTCTCTCGTAGCATCTTTGCTTCTCCTCCTTTCTCACCCTGCTAAGAATTACGTGTATGCTTTGAGGAGTCAAATAGAAACTGGGTGCTTTTTCAGCACATACACGTTTGATGATTTCCATATTACTGAGATATGGTTCATTACTCTTATGAAGCTGGAATCGTCTGAAAATCTCCTGATACATTTCCTTTCGGGTAGGAATCATGTTATCAAGTGGTTTTCCTTTCAGTAAGTCTAATATGACTATATAAGCACGGTCTTCTGATACCCAAAATCTTCTGCTCGGAGACTGGGCTAGCATCTGCTCAATCTCTGAGAGTCTGATATTGTCTCTTACCTTAATAATTTCTTTGTAAGCCCTCAATAAATCAGCGTCACGTTCCTGTATAAAATAGCATCGTGAATCCTTATATTTCATATCTGACCCTGCAAATATACAAAAAAGTATTGAATTAGTCGCATCCGATTAGACTAAATTAACGGATAAAAGATGAAAATCGGAAAAAAGCATTAATTTTGGGCATTGATTTATAAATTTACACATATATATATGGACGAAAATACAAATATTGAGCAGAATGCTGGTGCTGCAAAACAGCAAGATACCAAGACCAAGAGAGACTTGGCTTTGGAGCGTTTGAAGACCCGACACCCTGACACGGAGTATGCGGATGATGAGTCTATCTATGGGGCAATCAATGATGATTATGATGCCGACCAGAAGGCTTTGCAGGGGTACAAGGATAACGAAAAGGCGATGGGCGACTGGTTGGGCAGTGACCCTGAGGCGGCTACATTCCTTCGGGCGATGAAGGCTGGCAAGAGTCCTTACGCTGAGTTGATTCGTACCCATGGCGAGGATGCCATTGATTACTATTCTGACCCTGACAATGCGGATGAGATTGCATCGGCTCAGTCGGAGTTCTTGCAGAATGCTGCCAACGGCAAGAAATTGCAGGAGGAGTATGACAAGAACATGCCTTCCAGTTATGAGGTGTTCGACAAGTTGGAAGAGAAGTATGGTGAGGAAGCTGTGAACGATGCTATCGACCAGTGCTTTCAGACCATGCGAAATGTGGTGACTGGCAAGTTTACAGAGGAAATGATTACTGCTTTCATCAAGGCTAAGAACCATGATACCGATGTGGCTGATGCGGCACATGAAGGTGAGGTTCGTGGCAAGAACAGCAAGCACGTCAAGAACTTGCAGCTACGCAAGAAGGGTGATGGTACTGCCGACCTTGATTCTGCCAATGCGGAGACCAAGCCAACGGATAACCAGCCTGACCTTGGTGCTGTGGGCAGGGTATCACGAAGGGGTAACGTCTGGGAGCGTGGCAACGAGAAGAGAACACACATTAGATAATTCGACAAGGTGAAAAGATAATATATAATGTTTAATTAATATTCAGAATAACAATGAAGAAAAGTACATTTAATCGGCTGCTTTCCATCTTTCTGATGGTTATGGCAGTTATTTTTGGAGTGAATGGTCAGGTTATCATGGCTGAGGCGGCAAATCTGCCTGATGGCGGTAGTACCGAGAGCGGTGCTCCTGCTGAGGCTGGTGGTGCTCCTGCTGCTGGTGAAGCTGGCAATGGTGGTGCGGCTCGTCAGAGTGAAGGTATCAAGACCGAGACTCAGGGTCGTGAGCACTATAACGAGAAAGGCACGGAGTATTACCTGAACGACATTGACGAGAAGATTACCAAGATTCGCCCGATGGCTACTCCAGTTGACCAGATTTCACGCTATGCAACAACCAAGTCTGCCAACTCGTTTGTAGTTGAGTATTGGAGTATCGGTACACGTCCTATCAAGACAACCGTGAAGGAAGCAACGGTGGAGAGTTCGGGTACATCTATGACATTGAAGGTAGAAGACCCTACCATGTTTACGCTGGATGATACCATCCGAGTGGTAGGTGTGAAGGCGATTACCAACTATAATAAGGTTGCTTATTCAACCATTAAGGATGCTCCTACTCCTGATTTGGAACTCTGCGTTTGCGGTAAGGATACAGAGGGCTATCCGATTGTATATGCCATTAATGGTAATTTGATTAATAGGCAGGCAATCGGTATTCCAGCCTTGAAGAAGGGTCAGAAGCTCATCCGTATGGCGAAGAGTTGTGGTGAAATGGACGTTCAGACGGGTCGTTTCAACAACCTTCCTGCATCTGAGACCCAGTATTGTCAGAACTTCATGATTCAGGTTGAGCAGAGTACCTTTGATAAGATTGCTGCCAAGCGAGTGGATTGGGATTTCTCAGACCTTGAAGAGGATAGCATCTATGATATGCGTCTTGCGATGGAGGGTACTTATCTCTTCGGTGATATGGCTTGCATCAAGCACGAAATCAAGGATGGTTCTGCCCAGTGGTTTACAAAGGGTATCTGGTGGATGGCTGGTAAGGACATTGAGGTAGGTCATGTTGCTACTGCTGATGATATGAAGAAGGGCTATAACAAGAATGAGCGAGTGATTACCGACTTGGAGTTGGTTGATATTTCCAAGGACTTGTTTGTGGGTACTGGTATCGGAAACAAGCGCAAGGTGATTATTGCTGGTTCTGATTTTGTGAGTGCATTCAGCAAGATTGATTCCGACAAGTTCCGTTTGAAGGACACCGTTGATATTTGGAAGTTGAAGTTCAAGAGTTGGGAGACTGACTTCGGTGAGGTGCTGATGATTCACTCTGAGTTGTTTGACCTCTACGGTATGAGCGACTGCGGCTTTGCCCTTGACCCTGAGTTCTTGGTTAAGCGAGTACACTTGTCTTGGACACGAAACGTGCTCGACTTGAAGGCGGCTGGCATCCGTAACACCGATGCAGTAGTTATTCAGGAGGTAGCTTGTCTGTACTTGAAGTACCCTAAGGCACACGCTCGTATGCGCCTTGCTGCGGTTCCTGCAACAGAGGGCACTTCTGATACAGAGGAAACCAAGGCTGCTGCCTAAAAGCAGGTAGAATTGCAAATTATTCATTAAATTGTGAGGGGTGTGGGCACTAGCCCCATCCCTTTTTTAGTAACACATATATATAATAAGGTATAATCATGTTTAATAAATATCAAGCTGGTTCGGATTTGGCATTCAGCGTTATGGTAGGTAACGAGCGGATGCGCATTATCTTTGAGGGTAAGAGTACAGGCAGCAGTGTCTATATGACAAGAGACCCAAAGGTACAGAAGGCTATCGAGTCTCATTATTGGTTCAACGACAAGTTCTTCTTGGTGGAGAGTATTGACGAGAAGAAGGAAGCTGCGGAAGCCAAGAAGAAGGCTGCTGCCAAGGCTAAGAAGAAGGTGGCTGACGAGAAGAAGACCCACATTGTGACAGATGTTGAGGATGCCAAGGAATATCTGGCAGAGACCTTCGGTGTGAGTCGTTCCAAGATGAAGACCAAGGACGATATTTTGGCGATTGCCAAAGAGAAGGGCGTTGAACTAGAAGGACTGGAATAATGAGTACGTATGCTGTATCTGAACTGGTGAAAGAAGTGAAGGTGCTCTTGGACAGGAATCAAGAGACTTCGGGCTTGCTGACTCCTACCGATTCTGATACCTTGTCGCAAGGCGAGTTGATTCAGAGTAAGATAGTAGATGCAGCAAGAATCATATTGAAGGATGCTCCTGCCAGTATGCTGGATGGTCAGCGATTCGAGGGGCTTGATGTATCTTGGCAAGAGTCTTATGGGGCTTATGTGGGAACCATGTATCTTCCATCGGATATGATTAGGCTGCTGAGCGTGAAGGCTAGTGACTGGCAGCGTTCGGCTCAGGTTATCACCGATGATGATGATGCCTACAAGATGCAGGGTAGCAGATTCGGGGTAAGGGGAAACCCTGAGCGACCTATTGCAGCGTTGATTCACAGCGATGGCGAGCGGTTCTTGGAGTTGTATACCAGCAGGAGTGACAAGGCTACGGTGGCGTTTTCGTGCGTGTGTATGCCGATTATCAGCCAAGAGAAGATAACGCTGCCTGAAACATTGAAGGATTCCATCGTGTATATGGCTGGCTATCTTGTTTGCGTCAGTCTTGGCGATAGCGATTCTGCAAGCGGATTGCTTGGGGTGGCTCGGAAGCTGGCACATATTGTTGAACCTACAGAAATACAATAACTATGGCAAAGAAGAAAGAAAAAGCTAAATTGCTATCGTTGAGCAAGGTGATTGATAAGGATGAACTGGATAGCGTGAAGGAGTCGATGAAACGCTTTGACCGACCTTATGAGCGTGCCTTCTCTATCTTGCTGGAGGCTCAACGATATTACAACAACATGGATAACTTCCGAAAGCGAAGACTGAGAAACAAGCGATACTGCTATGGAGACCAGTGGGGCGATACCATTGAGTTCAAAAGCAAGTGTGGCTTTAAAAAGCGTATCAGGGAGGAAGACTATATCCGTGAGCAGGGTAGCGAACCATTGAAGAACAACCTCATCCGTAGGTTGGTGAAGAATGTGCTGGGTGTGTACCGCTCCCAGAGCAAGGAACCTACCTGCAATGCCCGAGATAAGGATGAAAAGCGATATGGTGAGACCATGAGCGTGGTGCTGCAATGTAACCGACAACTGAACCGAGAGACGGAACTGGATGCCCGAACCATGGAAGAGTTCCTGATAAGCGGTGCTGCTATCTATAAGAAAAAGTATGGATGGCGAAGAGGTAGGTTGGATTGCTGGACGGACTACGTGAACCCGAACAATTTCTTCATAGACAACAATATGAGGGATTTCCGTGGTTGGGACGTGAGTTGCTTGGGTGAGGTGCATGACATTACCATCGGCAACGTTCTGAGAGAGTTTGCCAAGTCTCCTGCTGAGGCTCGCAAGTTGAAGGAGATATACAGACTGGCGGCTAACCGAGATTTCGTGATTGCAGACTGCACTCAGCGATTTGGTGAGTTCGACCCTAAGACTATTGACTTTATGAATCCTTCCAACCCTTCGCTCTGTCGAGTGATTGAGGTTTGGCGCAAGGAGAGTAAACCAAGATACCGATGCCACGACTACAACAATGGCGATGATTTCAAGATTGATATTGAGGATAAGGCTGATATTGTAGATGCAGAGAACAAAGATAGAATCAGGCGAGGAATGGCTGCTGGTATGCTGGAAGAGGATATTCCTCTGATTGATGCAGAGTGGTTTATGGATGATTACTGGCATTTCTACTATCTTTCTCCTTTCGGTGATATTCTGAGAGAAGGCGAGACCCCTTATGCTCATGGTGAGCATCCTTATTGTTTCAAGTTCTATCCGTTTATTGATGGCGAGATTCACAGCTTCGTGGAAGATGTGATTGACCAGCAGAGATACGTGAACCGACTTATCACGATGTATGACTTCATCATGAGGGCGAGTGCCAAGGGTGTGCTGCTCTGTCCTGAGGATTGTCTGCCTGATGATATGAGTTGGGATGATTTCTGCGATGAGTGGAGTAGATTCAATGGTGTGGTGAGATACAAGCCCAACAAGAGTGGTCAGGTTCCTCAGCAAGTGGCGAACAACTCTACGAACATCGGTATCGGCGACTTGCTCAGCTATCAGTTGAAGTTCTTTGAGGATATATCGGGAGTGAATGGTGCGCTGCAAGGGAAACCAGGAGTATCGGGTACGAGCGGTTCGCTTTATGCCCAGCAGACACAGAATGCTACCATGTCGCTGCTTGATATATTGGAGAGTTTCAGCCAGTTTATCATTGATGGTGCTTACAAGACCGTGAAAAACATGCAGCAGTACTATGACGTGGCTCGTAACTTCAATATTGTTGGTAGGGCAGGACAGATTGTACGCTATGACCCTAAGAAGATACGAGACGTTGAGTTTGACATCAATATCACGGAAAGTACGGCTACACCTGTATATAGACAGATGGCGAATGAGTTCCTTATGACCTTGTGGCAGAATCAGGCTATCACGCTGGAGCAGTTGCTGCAAGTAGGAGATTTCCCATTTGGCGAGGAGTTGCTGCAATCGGTGGCATCTAATCAGGAAGCTATCAAGAATGGTGAGACTCCACAAGGATTCTCTCCTCAGCTTCAAGCCCAAGTTGCTCAGGCATCACAGAGCAACCCGAAGGCTCAGGCGATGTTGCAGCAGATGATGAGCGGTCAGGGAGTGAACCCTGACGGACAGAATCCACCGCTGGCGGCTTAGTTTATAGTTTATAATTTATAGTTTATAGTTATGATTGCAGACAAACCAAGTGATGAGAAATGGTATGGCAATGGGAAACCTGATGCCAACCAAGGTGGCAACCCGAATGGTGGTGTTGCTTCTGAGACCCAAGGGAGGGAAGTCAAGCCCGAACTTTACGAAAATGACGTTATCGGAAAGGTGGCGAAACGCAAGAAAAACGACATCTGGACGAGGGGTGGAGAGAAGAGAACTAAATTTAAGGACGAATAAAGAAAGGAGGTGTTTTTATCGTAACTGTATTTATCTGATATTCAGGTAGCTACAGAAATATCTACGAGTTTATGGTGCTGCGTTTAAGATATTGGTATCTTTGCAGCATCATAAACTTTTAATTTTTATATTATGGATTTTGTAGATTTCGTAGAAAAGTATCAGCAGGAGTTGACTCCTGAACAGATGTTGGCGGTAGCTAAGGCAGTGGGCAAGTATCTCTCATGCAAGTTGAGCGATGTGGAGGAGCATCATCTTTGTGCGATGGTGTATGGTGTGCTGAGCGAAGAGCATTTTGATAAGCACTTTGCCGATGATGCTATCAGCAAGATGTGGTATGAGGATGCGGACGGAACCAAGCATACGGCTCCTTTCTTCTCAGATGAGGAGGTGAGAGCGGTGTTTGACGTGCATCAGGATGATATTTCTGACTATACCATCTATGACTTGGCAGTAACTATGAATCTACTGAGGAGTGACCATCATGTGATGCTGGAGCGATATAGCAAGGATGCTGAGGAATTGAAGGAAATGGTGGTGCTGATGGCTATCGAGTATCTGCAAGACCCTGACTGCTTGCATCCAACAAGTAAAATATGGCACACAATAAACGGATAAAGTAACTAATTGGGAATCATTTCTTATCTTTGCATATTATTAATGTTAATAGTATAAAAAGATAAGTTATGACTCCAAACGTACGTGAAGGATTGCAATATGGTACAGCCATTGGAATGGTAGTGAGCGGCATCGTCCTCGCCTTCCTATCATTCTTTCTGAACAACTATATTATTTCGGATGGTGTGCTCTGGTACATCAGCCAAGCGTTGGTTTACTCTGGAGCAATATTCGGGGTAAACATTTATTTTAAGACCAAATTAGGTAACTTTGAGAGTAAGGTGAAGGACGAACTCGCAAGTATGTTGAAACAAGTAAAGGAAAGCAAATAATATGAAGGTAACAAGAGAACAGATTTTGGAGATTATGCCGAATGCGAAGGCTAAGGTGGATGCTTTTCTGCCTTACATCAATGGTTATGCCGATACGTATCAGATAGACACTCCTAAGCGTATGGCGCATTTCTTGGCTCAGATAGCGCATGAGAGCGGTGAACTGAGATATACCAAGGAACTCGGCAACAAGAACTATTTCCACAAGTATGATGTGGGTAAGTTGAAGAATATGCTCGGCAACCTGAAGGATGGTGACGGCTACAAGTATCGTGGCAGGGGCTTGATTCAGATTACTGGCAGGGCGAACTATCAGGCTTTGCAGAACAGCCGAGAGGTGACTGACGATATTATGGAGCATCCTGAGTTGCTGGAGCAGCCAAGATACGCTACCAAGAGTGCCATGTGGTGGTGGTGGAAACACGGATTGAACAAACTGGCTGATAGTGGCAGTTTCGTTGCTATCACCAAGACCATCAATGGTGGTACTTACGGCTTAGAGTATAGACGCAAGTATTTGAAAAGAGCATTGGTAGCACTCAAAGTGTAGGCTTATGAAGAAGTGGTACGATACTGATTTCTGGCAACTCCTGATATATGTTTTGGGTATGTTGCTGATAGCTTTTCTTCTGTCGGGATGCAAGACAAAATACGTCCCGATGGAAAAAGTTATATGTCGGGACGTGGTAAAACACGATACGCTGCATACTTCTGACAGCGTTTTCGTGCGTGATTCAATCTTCCTCAGACAGAATGGAGATACTTGCTTTCTTGACCGATGGCACGAGAAGACCATCTATAAGAATGTGTATAAGGTGAAGGTGGATTCCTTCCTGAAAAGAGATTCCATCCCAGTACCCTATCCAGTAGAGCGGAAGCTGACGAAGTGGGAGGAGTTTGAATTGAAGTATGCCGCATGGGCGATGGGTGCTACCTGTGTGCTACTGGTATTGCTGGGGCTTAACATTTATAGGAGATTCAAGAATGCGAGATATACGAATATCAATCAACAGAGATAAGGTGTATGAGGAGGTGGCTAAGACCACGGCTTACATCGGTGGCAAGAACTTGGATGGCAACGGCAAGAGTCTGTATGACCAAGTGTTTGTGACGGATGCGGACAGGGATATGCTGGAAGGCTTTTGGCGTGATGCCATCGGTGATGTTTCGGCAGCCTTGGGGAGTGTGCTTGCTACAGAAAGAAGTGATTCGGATGAAGAGGAAATCTTCGGGCTGAGAGTAAGCACACTTTTCAAGGGTTCGCTGGCGAAGACCTTGGAGGCTACGGCTTTCAGCTATGTAGTAAACAAGGTAGTAGCAGAATGGTGCTTGGTAGTTTCTAAGGATAAGGCGGAAGACTATCTCAGCAAGGCAAATGCTTTGCTGGTGAAGATGGATGCTATACTCTATATGCGTAAGAGGCCAACAAGATAGGAGGGTAGGATATGAAACATTGCAATAAGGGATATAAAGTGATGATAGAGTTGGAAAAGAAGGAGTTGGTATATGACATCAAGAATACGGCTTTTTCTTTTGCTGACTCTTATGCTAGCCAGAAAAATATGGATGCCAAGCAGTTGAAGAACGTGTTTGACGTATCTGAGGAAGGCAACCGTGATAAACTGGCTAGGATATTGGATTCAGCAGTGGAGGATTGCAGGGAAATGCTTTTCCGCTTTACCAAGGTAGAAATGCTAGGTGGCGGCTTTGACTCGAACGAGTGGGCAGAGTGTATCGGCTCGCCTACCAATGAGGAGGAAGCCTATTATTTGGCTCTGAGAATGCCAAACGGATTCTCGAAGACCAGCGTGCATACCATGACGGTATATATTCACGATTATATTGTGAATCAATGCCTATATGAGTGGCTGATGATTGTTTTTCCTGACGGTGCTGATAGGTTCTGGGCACTGGCTGAGGATAAGAAACAGAAGATTAAGGATGCCAGCAACCGCTCGGCTGGCAGGGTAAGAATTGCATTGCATCCATTTTAGTATATTAGTCGTTTTAGGTTAACGCAAAAAGCAAGGGTAGCTATCCATCACGGACGGCTACCCTTTTTTGTTTTAAGAAAGATATATATAAAAGAATTTATACGTTTTCTGTATTTCCAGTAGAGCCACTTTCCTGCTTGGTGGTGATGGTTCCGCTCACCTCAGCGTTGACCTTCAATCCATTCTTCTGCTGCTCGGCATACTGGTTCTTATCCTGAGCCATGAAGTTGGTGATGGCAGTGGCTATGTTGTAGAGCAGTTTATCGGTGTCGCTGCTGAGCGAGTTGGCATCTATTGATGCGTATTTGTTGCTCTCTGCGGTAGAAGATGTTGTCTCCTTCTCACGATAGAGTACTGCCTGATTGATGAACTCCTGAGCAAACAAGAATGACTTGCTTACAAGTTGCTTTATCTTGGTGTTGTCAATGTTGAGCGGAGTATCGTAGTGGCTGAGCATTGCGTTGAGACAGCTCATGGCTACTTCCTCTCTCGGCTGGAGGGTGGCGATAGAGAAGACGTTATCAGGCTCCGTGGTTTCGCCTTCATTGGTCTCCTCGCCTTCTACTGCTGCGCTGATAGGGGTGTATGGTCGGGCATGGCTGGAACCATAGGAATCCGTCTCCTTGACGATTTTCGTACCAGTGGTTTGGGTGATGGTGGAGTCGACTATCTTCAAGTCTGCTATTTTAATTTCTGATGAAGAAAAGCATTCACCATCCTTTGTGAAACCATATAAAGGCGAACCAGCACCAAAGGAAACATAACCGTAGTATTGGCTCCTTTCACCTATATCTGCTATTCTCACAAAGTTTGAAATCTCAATCTTGCCATTTTTCTCATATCCAATGGCTGCACCTAGTTCAACTTTCCGTGAGTCAAATTCTAATAATGTATATTCTGTCATAATTATCTAAGTCTGTTTTGTAAACGTGGTTGGAAATCGGTGTGTAGCGTGCTGATAGACTCATTGGCATCCAAGCTGCCCATCAATGTGATTCGGAAATACTTGTATGGAGACCCAACAAGGTTTCTGAGGAACATATTGGTAGATGAACCAATGAAGAACCAGTGCATCAGGTCGTTGCTTCCGAATAACACCATGCCGCATTTGTTTGCCCCGAAGTCTCCGAAATATCCGCTTGTGATGCAATTAAACATTGTTTTGTGAATCTCCTGCCCAAGAGTCAACGGACGGCTACAGAGGAAATAGGAAACCTTATCGTTAGGTTCCTTTACGTATACATTGAGTATCTTTCCTTCCTTGTCGGTAGCGTAGGCATCTGGATAGATGTTGACTCGCTTGTTGAACACATTGTGCATGGTTCCCCACATCTTACTCTTTAACGAGTAAACGTAAGCGTAGGAGTAGTTCGGATTGAAGAGGATGATTCGGGCATCGTAATAATCGTAAATCATATCAGCTTCAATGAGGTATCTACGGAACTTGGCATACTTCACATCATCCTCAGGAATGCCACCCAGCGCAAGGAGTTTGTTGGGATAGGTTTTATCCTTGACGGAGTGAGAATATATCGTGAGGAAATTGAAAGGATAATCATCGAGCACTTCCGTGATACATACAGATTCCCTGCCCTGCTGCATCATGATACCTCGCTCTGTAGGGAACAGAACTGCATCATCAATCTGCAAGATACCTTTCTGATTGGAACATATATCACGCTGCGCTGGCTGGCGAGTCTGATAAGTACCTTCATCACTCAGCATCAGTACCCACACACCTTCATCGGTGAAGGCATAGAGAGGAGCATCACCAAACTGACCTTCGCTGATTGGTCGGGTGTTGGCGGCTAGTGCGCTGATAACAGAAGAACCTACCTGAACAGAGTTCTTGGCAGGGAACACAAGAGGGTTCTCTGCTTCGCTTACCTTTAGAAGGTTAGGGCTATTTTCTACAGATGGATTCTTGTTATATTGTTTATATTCTTCAACAACCTTATTCCACTCTTCTTCTGTTGATGCAGCCCACGGAAGTTCAAAGGTGATTCCGTTTTTCGTATCTTCACCTATATAGAACGAGAATGCAGTAGAATCAGAAGATAGCGGATTTACTATTGCCTTTTCGTATTTTCCACCTTCTATAAGTTGGTGGCGGTAATAACTTACACGTAGCACATCGTTGATAGGAACACAATAGATGGTTTCATCTATATAGGATAGCATACCTTTCCAGAGGATGGAATTATTACGGGTCTCCACTTTGATGATACCTTCTTTGTCGAATACTCCGTTACCTGACGTATACGTGTTTTTGAGTTTAATATCTCCTGTATTGATGTTTCCTATATGCAGTCTGTTGTTGTAGGTGATGGCGGTTGTACCGCCAAAATCAGAACGGAACAGATTGGCTAGCTGGATGCTCTCTTCTGCTTCTGTAACTCTTTTAAGGGTATGTTTCTTGCCGAGTTCTGTCTTGCTGATGAAGATGGAGTGATAGAAGACAAGATTGTCAATCTCCTGCTTAGCTGTAGATACGCTCATCTTTGGAAGATAGAACTTACCTTGTCTGTGCTTGTCTCCGTCTGTAAAGGTAAACGTATCTACTGGTTTAGATAAATCGACAAAAGGATTTCCTTTAGTAAGGAATATGTCTACACCTTGAATGAGGTCGTAAATCTGTTCTAATGACTCGAATGTTATCTGTATATCATAAGCAGTCAGACTGCCAGCATTGCTAACATATATCTGTTTGTTGTCAGCGTTGAAGTTAACTTCGTCTATCGTGTTGTATATTCCGTTAAGGCGGAATATGTTGGATATGTTGTAGTATGAACCATCGTATAGTCTTACTGCAACAACAGCAAAAGTGTTATATTTCTGATGCGTATCACCCAGTGCTGCCAGTGTGCGATTATTCTCTGCATCAATGGCAGAGAAAACTTTCGGAACTTTATCTGCTGGTATATTTGTAACCCTGCGGTTACCTTCATTGTCATTGCCAAAACTTGACCATGAGAAGTAGTCCCAAAATACGTCGGCTAAATCAGCAACAACACTACTGAACGATTCCGTTTTGTTGATGCTTACTGATATATCGTAATCGAAATTGTTTCTTGCGAACATCGTGTAGCTGGCATTTGCAGGAATCCAATAACCATAAATGGTCTTTGAAACACCGACAAAACAGAGGATATTGCCAACTGCTGTGACGGCATTGACGTGGAATCCGTTCATATCGATGGTGTTCTTGGTTCCGTCTCCACTTTTCTCCATCCAGCACCAAGTATCATCTGATTTTCGGATGATGTAGTGGGAGTGAATCGCTTCATCGTGTGTGACCTTATGCACCAGTTCGATGGTATCGTCTGCATCCAGCGTGATGTTCTGTTCGGCTACCACTGGCTGGTGGATAGGGTGGAGTGCCCCATCCTCGTTGATGAGGTTGAGGCAGGTTGCCAACTCACCATCCTGACAATTATAGTCGGATGGTGAGTGTGTCAAGCCTTGAAATATTACATCTTGTCTTGTTGCCATGTGCTTAAATTTGAGTTTGGTCGCATGATTTCGTAATAGGGTTCTCCTTCTTGTGACTTGCGTGGGATGCAAGTAAGGCGAACCATTCTGTTGAGAGGAAGGTTGTACTCATCAAGGATGGCGGTGATGGAAGGGTAGTCACTTCTGAAACCTACCTTCTTATACTTCTGATTGAACTGAAGCTGAGCGAAGGCGGTGTTGGCTTTGCGAAGGTATTCCCAGTCCTCACGCATGCAGAATCCGTATGTTCCTCTTTCGGACAACCTGAACACGAAGATAGAGGTGTCTAAACGTTCCTTGCGCATGATGTGGTCATAGATGCCCTTGGAGAGTGTGACCGAGTTGGCTCTTCCGTCCAGTACCACAAAATCGTTGCGGTGTCGGAAACCATTGACTTTATCTATTAAATACTTGAATTTCATTTTGCAAATATACGATGAATTTATGAAATGCTTACTTTATCCGTTGATGATTCACGTCTTTTTCTGTTGACGGCTTGCATCAGGCGGACGGTTCTCTTGGCATTCTCGCTACGGAGACAACCGCAAGAGCGTGTGAATCCTGAGAGCAGGGCGGAACTGAGGATTTTCTTTCCTCTGCCACAATCGCACTTACATATCCAGTAGACTCCGTTTCTTGCTCCCTTTTCGGCAGGGGCACGGCGGCAGACAACCAGTCTGCCAAACCTTTGCCCAGTGAGGTCTTTAATCTTTGCCATGTTACTTCTCAGCCAGTTTCTTTGCCTCTTCTACTGATACTGGCTTTCCGCTGAGAGGAATGCGGAAGTCGAACTTAGAACGGAAACCATAATAGCCTACGAAATCGAAGCTCTGTTTCATACGCTCATCTGTGGTGATGTACTTCTCGTAAGCCTTCACCTCTTTCTCTGAGCGGTAGATAGTAGAGTTGACGAAGTAGGAACTGGTTCCCTTATTGGCGATAACTGCAATAAAGAACTGCTTGCCAAGGAATTTTTCCTTGATGCGCTGGATAATTGAGATTTTCTTTGTATTCATATATTAAATTTGATTAATTATTAAGAAGAATGCAGATAGGCTGCACTCTTTTTACTATTCGATTCCGCAAGATACGATGCAATCTTCTTTGTTGATACCTCGGAAGTGCTCGCATCGCTGGCAAGCAAGGCTACCAACATATAGTATTTCGTTGGTGTACTTGCCATATATGCCGAATGGGCAGGGAGTGGTGTACTCGAAGTGCCCACCAACAAATTCATTGACGTTAAATTTTGGATATTTCATTGTTTAATTGTTTGTTTGTATTCTGTGTTTCTCCGTCTGCCATATCATCGCCAAGAACATCTTTGATTTTCTTTTCGATGTACTCATCAGAAGCGAGTTCTTTTATAAGGGCATCAATATCTGGTAATTCAGCATCAACTCCGTCCTCTTTCTTTATAGATGAGGCATAGTCCTTTAGTGCTTTCACCCAAGGACCATTAGCCATATCTGCCAATGAATCCTTTTTGCTTTCGTAGGCTTTCTTCAACTCTCCGTTATCACGGAAATATCTGAGCACTTCCGTCAATGAGACAATAAAGTTCTTGTCTATCATCGGGTTACTCTTTGCCTCTTCCAGCTTAAGCATCAGGAAGAGTAATGATGAATATAAATCTGTTTTATACATAACTATAATTGCTCTAATTTATTAATTATCTTTGCAAAGCGTTGCATGTAATCTAAGTTTTTTTTCTCTCCATACAACACCATTCTGTTATATAACCAAAATAGATGCTTTGCATCCTCTTGGAACTCTTTAATATCTTGTTCGTCTAATACTATTTGTCTCTTCATACGCTACTTCTTTTTATGACAAGGGCAGTTCTCTGCGTGAATAACACAAACTCCGTGTTTCGTGTCCACAACCAGATAATCGTGTCCTTCCTCTGTGAATACAGATATACCAACTCTCTTTGCGGGTTTATTGCTATTAGCAAACGAGCGAATACCCTCAAATATCACTGCACCTACGAGCAAGCACAAGATGAACCAAACGGCAGACTTGGCTAAGTTTAAAATCTTATTCTTCATCTTCACACATTTTATTCCATATATTAACACACTCAACGAACTCTTCGACTTCTTCTATACTTAAATATAATAGTAATGCTTCCATCTTTGTTCCAGTGCTGATTACTTACATCTGCCATAACTATTCTTATTTAAGTTCTACTGGCTCATCCTCCGAAGTAAGTTCTCTTCCGATGAGTTTCTTAATGCTACCATAAGGAAGAGATAATTCAAAAAGTGTATCTTTCCAACCATAGTAGTTATCTTCATCCACTACTCTTGTTGGCTTACACATTGAGATAAATTCTCTTCCTTGTTTTGTTACTGCTACCCATGCCATAACTATTTCTCATCAATTAACTTGAATCCGTCAATATTGTACCATCTTGGCTTTTTCTTGCCATCTAACTTGCAACATATCTTTTTGTCGGCACGTATTCCTAAGACTTCTGTTCTATGGAAATTATGATAACCGCCATAAATCAAACCTCCAAAAAGTAATCTTGCCCAATTAATTGTATTGTACTCGACTACACTTCCAAGATGAACTTTTTCCCATTCTTTTTCTGTCATAATCTATCCTCTAGCTCCTTGTTTCTTTTACTCATTGCTTCTTGCTGTTCTTGTTGCAACTTTCTTAGATTAACCATTCTATTATGAAGATTATCGTGGCTCTTTTTAATTTCGTGTTTTACGTAAAAAATCGTAAAAACGAATCTAAAAACCATCCACGCAAGAAATGCAATAATTGGAGACATAACCAATCCCCAAGACCAGTCAATAGCACCACATAATTTCATAACGATAAACGCAACTTGAATTAATGTTGCAAATAATTTAAATTCTTTCATAATTCTCTTCTTTTTACCCTCTCCCTTTTACAGGAGAGGGGGGTTAATTACTCATTAACTTCAACAAACTTTCCGTTTTTAAGTTGATACCAAGTATCAGCCTTGATATTCTCTCCATCAACGTACTCAGTCTTAACACATACTGGTACATCACGTTTCTTTTCATCGCTCCATTTCCATTCTGCCAGCGTTATCCATGAGCCAACCTTTGCTTTTGCTATTGAACTGTTGCCAGCACACATGATAACGGAATCTTCTCCAGTGCTA
>ERZ1023674.170-NODE-170-length-18202-cov-48.167355_pt1 | contig 18202 bp, 13 predicted proteins | sample MGYA00380343_ERZ1023674 | MGnify/ENA primary metagenome ERZ1023674 (study PRJEB33179, sample SAMN07448985) | human gut metagenome | biome: Human-gut; feature: Human associated habitat; material: Faeces | host: Homo sapiens | place: India: Bhopal | collected...
ACCGCTAGGGGTAGAACCGCCAGGCGTATTATCCGGAGTGGTTGGCGCGTTGAGGTCAACGTTGGTCTTACCCTCCTTAATCGCCTTGATAACGGCTGCCTGAGCACTGCGGCTGGCTACGAGGTTGAACTCGGCGTCATCGCGAAGGTTCTTGAACTCCTGACCAGGCTCCCACTGAACCCTTACACCGGTGATGTTCTGCGAGGTGAACTTGTCGGCATCCTCGGCACCCTTCGAGGTGAGAAGGAGAGAGAAATCACCGAGATCGCCCAGACGAATCTTCTTGCCCTCAAGCAACATCTCACGCATGCAGTCTACGGCGATGTAGAGGATGGCACTGATGTCGGCTCTCGAATAAACACTACCATGTGAAGTGATGTGCTTGGCAAACTTCTCGATGGTCATGATGTCGGTGTACTGTGAGATGGCGAAAGCATTCTGCTTCTCAGTCTTCACGAGTTCCAGGTCCTTTGGGTCAGGATTCTTACCCTCCTTCTTTGCCTGGTTGATGCGTGACTTAGCCTGGTTGATTTCCAGAAGATTTGCGTTCACGCTACGCATTACGATGCTGTAATTAATCATAGTCGTTTGTAGTATGTTTAGAGTCCTTTGTTTTGCAACTCCCCAGAACGCCCCGTTCCTGCCGTTTTCGGGGTCTTCATTGATGACCGGCGCCTGCCATCATTTATGACCCGTGTTGGTCTTAATAGAAGACCCGAGCAAGGCACAAAAGGCTGTTCTTTCGATTGCCGGTGCAAAGATACAACATTTTCGGGCAGAATGCAAGCTTTCCCCCTAACTTTCTATGCGAGAAAAGCTATAAGTATCTGTAATATAATAAGTTCTATTGATTTTCTATCTGAACTTTATTGCAAAACAATCCACAATGGGAAAAGTACGGATGAAAAACATGCGTGTCATTAAGGGTCAGTGTCATTAAGGGTCATTTAGAAAAATGAAAGTGTCATTTTGAGCTATAGTATATATAAATATTTATTTATATATACTATAGGGGAGTTTTCTCCCCCGAAAATGAAAATGACCCTTAATGACCTTGACCCTTAATGACACGCTAGATGAACTTGTGAGTTTTACCTGATATAGGTTGTGTGTATGTCTGAATGCGTTGGTTGTTAGTGTGTTATGCGTATTTTATTATATTCATACTCTAATATTTTGTGTATGATAATTATCTACATATTAAGTCACTTTAGTTAGCTGATATGTTGTGCGATTCTACATTTTTATCCCTTTTTCATGTTGTATTTTGTCAAAAATACGTCGTGTTAGAGGCGGATTTAATGTCGAGGAGGGGCATTTTTTTGCCCATACTAGAGGGGATAAAACATCTTCCTAACCCCCATATTTTGCATTTTTCCGTTAAATAACGTGATAAAATTCTTTGGTTTGCCAACTTTTTATTATCTTTGCTAGCAATTAACAAAATATTGACGTAGCAATAGTCCAGAAAGCTAGAAACTACATAATAACAATACTAAGATGAAAAGGTGTAACTTCTTGTTGTACAAAGCTTTAGGGGGGGGGTAATTTTGCTCAGGCAAAGTTAGCCCAATATCATCATGTTCTTATCCGCAGGCGAATATTATCTTATTTTTATATGATAATAGTCGCTTTTTTTATGCTTTCTTCCACCGCCTGTTCTAGCGACGAAGAAACAGAAAAATCAGAGGTTTTTCATTACGAAACCACATTTTTAGCCCATAATTGGCAGATTTCAGAGCTTTATCAACGCGTTGGAAGTCTCTTTATCGACGTAAAAGAGGCTCCTTTGTCCTGTCATTTTACCTCAGCCAACATTTATTTCTCCAAAACGGAAGAAGTGAACCACTTCGATGACAACGGAAAAGTGACCCAAACAACCACCGAAAACATCCCTTGCGGTCACTACACCTATTTAATAAAGGAGAACAAAATACAGATAGATAATCAGATATTCACCATTACGGACACAAACGGAGCCCTCGTTCTACAGAATGAGAAATGGAAACTTGTGCTCGTAGAAAACTAAACATATATATTATGGGAACATACAATAAAGAACGAGAAGAACTTCATAAAACGATTTGGAGTATTGCAGAGGAATTGAGAGGTGCTGTTGATGGATGGGAATTCAAGGCTTATGTCTTGGGGGCCATTTTCTATCGTTACATCTCAGAAAACCTTACCGACTACATTAATAATTTGCAGGCAGCTGCCGGAATCAAGGGCTTTGATTATGCTAAAATGAATGATGAAGAAGCAGAAGAGGCTCACGAAATGATGGTGCAGGAAAAAGGCTTCTTTATTCTGCCGAGTCAATTGTTTCAGAGAGTAGCAGCTTCACCAGAGAAGAATGTCAACCTCAATGAAACGCTAGCACAAGTGTTCCGTTCTATTGAGGCCAGTGCTGCCGGTACTGATAGCGAGGAACAGGTAAAGGGGCTTTTCTCTGATTTCATCATCGACAGCTCCCGTATCGGCAACTCTGTAGAAATGCGTAACAAGTGCATTTCCAAGGTGTTGACAAAGGTGCGTGATATGCAGCTCAGCAAGACGTTTACAGACAACAGTATTGATACAGTAGGCGACACCTACGAATACCTGATGCAGATGTATGCATCGAAGGCTGGTAAAAGTGGCGGTGAATATTTTACGCCACAGGAGGTGAGTGAAGTACTTGCCCGCATAGCCTGCTGCAACAATCCTAATATTCAGAAGGTTTATGACCCAGCCTGCGGTTCGGGTTCCTTGCTGATGAAGTTTGTGAAATATGTTGGTGAAAAAGCATCGGAAATAGAGTTTTATGGTCAGGAAATTAACCCTACAACCTATAATCTCTGCCGCATCAATATGTTCCTGCATAATGTGAACTATGCCAAGTTTGATATTCAGTTGGGTAACACGCTTACAACTCCTCATCATCTTGGAATGAAGTTTGATGCTATCGTGAGCAATCCGCCATACTCCAAGAGTTGGGAGGGAAAGAATAACACTATTCTGATTAATGATGTACGATACAGTCCTGCTGGTGTACTGGCTCCTATACAGAGGTCAGACCTTGCCTTTACGATGCACATGCTTTACCATCTTAGCGAGACAGGTACTTGCGCCATTGTTGAGTTCCCTGGAGTACTCTATCGTGGTGGCGCAGAGAAGAAAATCCGCGAATATCTGATTAAGAACAACTTCGTGGATACGGTGATTCAGCTTCCTGCAAATCTTTTCTTTGGCGTAGGTATTGCCACTTGCATTATTGTTATCAAGAAGAATAAGAAAGACAATAATATATTGTTTGTGGATGCTTCGGAGGAATTTGTGAAGAAGGGCGATAAAAACAAGCTGGAGGATGAAAACCAAAATAGAATTGTAAATGCTTATCAGGAGCGCAAGGAAGAACAATATTTTTCCAAGCTCGTTAGCAACGATGAAGTTCTAGCCAATGGCGCCAATCTCTCCGTTTCTTCGTATGTAGAGAAAGAAGATAAAAGGGAAGTGATTGATATTGTTAAGCTAAACGAGGAGATTCAGACATTGCAGTCGGAAATATTTACTCTGAATACAGAGATTGCTAATAAAATTGCGAGTTTGTAACATATGAGAAGAGTTAGGTTAAAGGAAATTGGTACATTCTATAGTGGACTATCTGGGAAATCTAAAAGTGATTTTTCAGAAGGGAATGCATTGTTGGTTACGTACCGAAATATTTTTAACAACCCTGTTTTAAACCCTGTAATAAAGGATACCGTTGTTGTTGGAAAGGATGAGAAGCAAAACGAAGTATTATGGGGCGACATACTCATTACGGGGTCATCAGAAACCCCTGCAGACGCAGGAATGTCATCTGTAGTATTGTTTAACCCCCAAGAGAAAATGTACTTGAATAGCTTCTGTTTTGGCTTTCGGCTAAATGACATGAATGAAGCTTTACCTTCATACATCGGTCATCTGCTACGAAGTACATCCATACGAGCTGCTATTTCCAAAACTGCTTTTGGAGTTACTCGCTTTAATGTAAATAGAATGCGTTTTGCAGATATAGAGATTCCACTTCCTCCGCTCAACATTCAAAAGGAGATAGTCTCTATTCTTGATTCCTTCACCTCGCTCATCGACAAGATGAAACAGGAAGTAGAGATGAGGAAGAAACAGATGGTGTATTATATAGATAAGTTTTACGGCGGAGATTTTGATGGCATGATGAGGTTAGCAGACATTCCTGGGAATTCTGTTGTGCAATTTTCTGACCTAGGCCCTATAATTCGGGGCAAACGATTTGTTCGTGACGATATTCGAACAGAGGGGCAACCGTGCATTCATTATGGAGATATGTATACATATTATGGAACCATGGCTGTAACTGCTAAGACATTTCTCGAAAGAGATTTTCCTAAAAAGATGCGATATGCGCATAAGGGGGATGTTGTTATAGTTGGTGCTGGTGAAAATGATTATGATATAGGTGTTGGGCTCGTTTGGATGGGAGAAGAACCTGCTGCAGTCCATGATGCATGTTATATACTTAAACATCATCAAATACCTATGTATATTTCATATTATCTGCGTTCGAACATTTATCATCAACAGTTGAAAAAGTATGTTTCAAGCGGTAAGATTTCATCTTTCTCTGCTGAAGGATTGGGGAAAGTTTATATTCCTATTCAACCAGAGGACAAGCAGCGCCAAATCGCTTCCATCCTCGATACTTTTGAGACCTACATCTCGAAGTTGGAAAAGATGATAGAGTTACGCCAGAAGCAGTATGAATACTACAGAGAAAAGTTGCTGACATTTGAATAAATTCTTTTATTAATAACGTTATGGCAGAAAGTTATAAAATCATAGCAGAGCAAGACTATTGTACCGTGGTGGCAAAATACGAGTCATCAAGGAAGAATGGTAATGCTTATCAAAGCGAGCAGGATCTTGAACGCTGGCTTATCGAACAGCTGCAAAGACAAGGTTACGAATATCCTTCCATACACAATGAGAAAGAATTGCTAGAGAACCTGCGTATACAGCTGGGCAAGGCAAACGATACAGAATACTCTGACAAGGAGTGGCAAAGTCTGCTGAATATTTTGACCAGCGAAACGCTCACTATGGAAGATAAGGCCGGCATGATTCAAAAGGAAAATACCGCAGTAGAAATAGAACGTGACAACGGTATTAAGACCAATGTTCATCTTATCCATAAAGATAACGTGTTCAAGAACAATCTGCAGGTTATCAACCAGTACGTACCTGCTGGTGGAACCCACGCCAACCGCTATGATGTAACCATCCTGGTGAACGGTCTGCCACTCGTTCATATTGAGCTGAAACGCCGAGGTGTAAGCATCAGGGAAGCCTTCAACCAGATAAACCGCTATGCTCGCGAAAGCTTCTGGGCAGGCAAGGGAATGTTTGATTACATTCAGCTGTTTATCATCAGCAATGGCACTGAGACCAAGTATTACAGCAATACCACCCGCTATGCTCGTGAGCAGGAAGCTGACAAGCAGAAAGGGAAAAAAAAGAAAATTCAGAGCAACTCGTTTGAGTTTACAAGCTACTGGAGCGATAGGGAAAACAATCTTATCTGCGACCTGGAGGACTTTACTAAGACCTTCCTCGTAAAACGCACGCTGCTCGAAATTCTTACCAAATATTGTGTGTTCAATGTAGATAAGGAACTGCTGGTGATGCGTCCTTACCAGATAGCTGCTACCGAGAGTATTACCCAGCGTATCAAGATTGCCTTGAATCATCATTGGGAAGGTTCTAGAAAGGCAGGAGGCTACATCTGGCACACTACCGGTTCGGGTAAAACCCTGACCTCTTTCAAGACGGCTCAGCTTGCAAGAGATATAAAAGGAGTACATAAGGTAGTATTCATCGTTGACCGACAGGATTTGGACTATCAGACGATGAAGGAATACGACCGTTTCTGCCCTAACTGTGCTAATGGTAATGTGAACAGTAAAATATTGCTCGATCAGCTTAATGCCGGTAGCGATGATTCGAACATCATCATCACCACGATACAGAAGATGTCGAGCCTCTTGAGGAAAAAGCTGATAGAGCAGGAGGTTCTTGACCAGGTTTTCGTTTTCATCTTTGATGAGTGCCACCGCTCGCAGTTTGGCGCCATGCAGAAACAGATTAAGCAGAGTTTCAAGAAGTACATCATGTTTGGCTTTACCGGCACCCCGATTTTTGGAGTAAATGCAAGTGGTAAAAAAGGCGAAATGATGACTACTGCAGATGTGTTTGGCGGAGAGTTGGACGAAAAGGGCAATCATACTAAGCCGCTCCACACTTATACCATCATCAATGCCATCAACGATAAGAATGTGCTGAAATTTAATGTAGAATACCACACGCAGACGGCTATGGTAGATGGAAAGAAGGTGGAGAACACAAACTATCTCGACTCCAAGCGCATAGCTTTGAATGTGAAATATCTTCTTGATCATTTCGATATAAAGACCAAGCGCTCAGTTCAATGGACAGCCTCGGTGTTGACCAATGTAGAGGAAGTTATAAAAAACTACAAGAAAAAGAAGGAAGATCAGGTTGAAGAAAAGAAAGCGAAGGTTTCCACCACGGGATTCAACTCTATACTTGCCTGCGATAGTGTTCATATGGCTATAGAATACTATAAGGAGCTGGAACGGCAGATGGCTGAGCCAGGTGCCCCCCAGCTAAGGATTGCAACTATCTTTACTTCGGCAGTCAACGAGGCAGAGAACGACAGTAACGGAAATATAGAAGAAGACCCGGAAGGTATTAAGGGACTGGACTCTACGAGTAGGGAATTTCTGGATTCCTGCATTGCAAAGTATAACCATTGCTTTGGAACTTCATACAATACGAGTGCTGAATTGTTCCAAAACTACTACAAGGATCTTTCCTGGCGCACCAAGAACAAGGAAATAGATCTGCTCATTGTGGTAGGAATGTTCTTGACGGGCTTTGACGCAAAATGTCTCAATACGCTCTGGGTAGATAAGAACTTGCGAATGCATGGATTGCTGCAGGCTTTCAGCCGAACCAACCGTATTCTTAATGCCTATAAGAACTGTGGCAACATCGTTTGTTTCCGCAATCTCATAGAAGCCACCAACAGGAGTTTCGGACTTTTCGGCGATGCTAATGCCAACAGCATTATTCTGATGCGAACATTTGAGGAATATTACAATGGCTACGAGGAAGATGGGAAACATCAGGCAGGATATAAGGAACTGGCAGAGAATCTTCTGCAGGAATATCCGCTCTGCAAATTGAATCCTTCCATCCCGCTGGCTCAAAAGATAGGCTTCATCAAGTTGTATGGGCAATTTGTCAAGAAGACTAATATACTGATAAGTTTTGATCAGTTTAATCCGGAAACCCTGGAAGAGCGCAATGCAATCCGCATCATCTGTGAAGGTGACAGGCAGGACTATCAGTCATGGTACCTGAGCTTCTGCGATGATTTGAAAGACGGAACTACAGGTGGCGGTGGTGGACATACTGGTGGAGACGGAGCTGGCGGAACGGATGATTTGGAATTTGAAATAGAACTGATTCGCCAGTTTGATATTGATATTCCTTACATCTTGGCTCTTGTGAAAAAATATCATGATAGCAACTGTGAAGATGCAGATCTTATCAAGAATATTATCCGTTGCATAACATCAAGTCCGAAGTTAAGGGATAAGAAAGACCTCATAGAGGGCTACCTTCATGTCATAAAAGAAGGTAAGGATGTTGATGTTTACGAAGAATGGCAGAATTACATCCGCCAGCAGATGGAAAAGGAACTGAAAGCCATTATCAGCGAAGAGGACCTGAAAGAAGAGGCAACCCGTGAATTTATCACCAAGTCGCTGCAGGATGGTTACGTTGAGGAGAGCGGAATGGCTATTACAACAGTACTGCCCCCTATGCCAATCTTCGGTGCCGGCAATAAACGTGAACAGAAAAAGAAAACTGTCATCGAAAAATTCAAACGATTCGTAGAACGATTCATTGATTTATAAACTTTTATAATATAAGAAAAGATATAGAAACAGGAGCCTATCCCTATAGGTAGGTGCACGGAAAAGCGTTGTCAGCAAGTATGAAATCTTATCGCTCAGAAACGACCAAACTTCAACAGAAGATAAGCTAACTTCAAGGATGACAACAAGCGGCGCTCATGTGTGTAGAAGTAAAAAATCTACGACGTGGGCAAGACTTGTATGTATATCTGAAGTTAGGGCTTTGGTCGGCCTCTGAGCGATGATTGCGTATGGGTTTTTGCCCACGCTTTTTTATACGAATAATATGGCAGCAGACAAAACAAGATACTTAAAGGATTTGGAAATGCTCATGCAGGAATATAAAACCTGCTATGGGGATTGTGCTGGCGATAGAACTATTCATAAACTATCGTTACTTATTGCTATGTTTGAAAGTAGCGAAATGTTTGAAAAGATAGGGCAGAAACTTAAAACTAATCTAATCATCGATATTGATAGAGATGTTGATTACGTGAAATGGAGTAACCGGGAAACTTGGATAGAAACTAAATCTAAGACTAATCAGTTTGCTTCTTCTTTGACCTATGAGTCACTGAATATGGAAAAAACTTTATTTGCCAATAGTATGGCAGATATGTTGCCACCGGTTCCAGAAACCTCATCTGATGACAATAATAAGAAGAAGCAATTCGATGGGCTTACCTATACGGAAAGAGATAAGTTCAAGACAACCATCAATAACCTGATGAATAATAATGTATTTAATGATAAGGTTCTTGATTTTGCCATAGATTCTACACTAAAAAAACTGTGTGCTGCACTTCAGAATATCGCAAATATAATAGAAGCTAAACATGGGGCAAGACTTTATGAAGAACTCTATAATAATCAGTTTTTTGCCTATACCAATAAGATTGGATCCTCTGTGCTGAAATCTCATAAGGAATGGAGAGAAAGTTATTTGGAAGATGAAATTACTGAGGATTCATTAAAAGACCATGTGCAGAAAGTTCTTATTAATCTTTTCAAGGCAGGCGTATTGGATAATATAGAAGTCAATGTCACCAAAAAGCAGAAGGATGACTATAAGGCTGAAATTGATTTTTCCGAGCATGATATTCCCAAGAAGATGAACGCCAATAAGTTGTATAACTGCTTCAGGAGCATTTGCGATTTTAAGGGTGGTAAGTATTCTCTGGATAAGGTAAAAGCAGGCAGACTGCTGTTTAAGATAAGAAAGGATGAGGATAAGATTTGTGCTTTCTTTACGTTTGTATTAACGCTTACTCATGTTTATCAGGATATTGATGAGTTGAGAGAAGCCAATAGAGTGCCTAGTAAGATATTTGATTTCGATTTTTCCAAAATAGAATGCAAATTTAGTGAAGAAGAAGGTAAGCAGTCAGGCATTAGCAAGCATGCCCCTATGGTGCTTACCATTATGGATAAGATGAGTGTGAATATGCCTAAGGCTTACTGGGTATGTTTCTTCTGTGTGTTACTGGAAAAAGAATGGATTGAAGACAATGTGAATGCTTTTTGTAAAAAGATGAATTCAATCTTTAGTGCAGAGCTGGACAAAAGTGCATTGAGTAAAACTATAAATGAACTGGGAAACAAAATCGAGGATTGGGATAAAGGAGACAGACGACTGAAAAAGAAAAGAGAGTTTGGCTTAAAGTTCAAGCAATGTATTGAGTTTTATGTTCAATATAAACTTGACTCTTTTACGTAGGATATGAGCATAGATAATACCACAAAAATTACATAGATAATACCACAAAGTAAAAAACTTAATACCAAAAGCAAAAAAGATAGCACCACTCGTACCACATGGTATGGGCGGTGCTTTTGTTTTTTCCCTACCTTTGCAGCGTCGAAGAAACAAGACAACGCTGAATTTGTTTAGTGTTCTTGAATCCCCTTCGTACATTTATATTATATGAATACTCAGATCATGAGAGTGGTGCAGCAGGGCGAGGCCTTCGCTGTGCAGAGTCAGAAAAGTGAGAACGGACAGATGATGAAATGTAACATCGTTCTCCAGGAGATGGGCGGCAAGTATGAGAACCAGTATGCTGCGGCTATGCTCGGCAATATGGCCCAGTGCAAGTTCGCTCCGGGAACATTGGTAGCGGTAACGCTCCGGTTTACGACTCGCGAGTATAATGGTCAGGTTTATCAGGATATCCTGGTTACGGATATTGTGAAACTTGGCTAGTAATTAATCTTGAATTGAAATAGGTGGCGTGAGAATTGTCCCGGGATAATTTGCGCAAACTGAAACTTACGACACTTCTTTCGTTCATCTTCAATTTTAATTTAAGATTTTATGAGTGCAAAAAAAAATAATAAGGTTCAGAATAATGTTCAGAACCAGCAGGTGAATAATAACGGCTGCCAGCATGTGCAGCTCGGTGGAATGGCTTACTATGATGATAAGCAGTATTTCCTCTTCAGTCCTGATTCTGTAAATCAGGGTGTTGTAGAAGCTTTTCGCCGTCATGGTGTGGCTCAGCAAATGCAAGACGGAACATTTGATTTCGTAGCAGTTTCTAAGCCGAAAAGCCAGTCGGAACTGATTAAGAAACTGGCGCATGGTCGTTTGAGCAAGACCAAGGATGGGGCTATTCAGCTCACGCTGAAGGTGTTCTACCATGAGGGACTCAACATCGCCCAAACGCTGGCTGTTGAGTCAGTAGAAGGGGCTGATGCTTTAGTGGATTATCAATTAAAACGATAAGTAATGAGATAGATGAGTTGTTATTTAATTAAGGTGGAGAACGGGCACAAGGTTGCCCGCTCCATCACCTCGGAAGAGGAGTATAAGCAGCTGCGTGGAAGCAACGAGCAGAAGGCGAATCTACGTCTGGCTCGTGCAGGAAACGATGCTGCGAAACGGAGACTGGTACAGTTTAATTATTCCGGCCATTATCCGCAAGGCGTGGTGAAAGGAATGAAACTGCCAAGCTGTGCTTTCGGGTTTGATATGGATGAGCCGGAGGCTTTTGCCAAGGCTGCCAAGCTGCTGCTGAAAGAACCGGACAAGTACGGACTGCTGATGCTGGAACGTAGTGCAAGACAGGGCGGACATGCGGTGTTTGAGCGCGAAAAGGGCAAGACGATTCTGGAGAATCAGGTGAGGATTGCTACGATGCTCAAGTGCGAAATGGATACTTCGGCTCACGACATTAACCGGGTTTATTTCACTACTACATCGGATGACGAAGATTTGCTATTCCTTTCGCCACGGCTCTTCAGGGATGAATATGATGAGGCTGCCGTGGCTGCAGAAGGGAAAGTCCTGGAAGAGCGTGAAAGATACGGACAGGAGGAACTGCCGGAAGGAGCGCACAAGGCAAACAAGCATTATGAGCCTTGGAAGGAAGAATTCAAGAAGGATTCTCAAGGAGTATTTAAGGGTCAGGAATTTAAGAATTCGAGAATTTCTACTTCTGCTGCTTCAGCCTCTACTGCGTCAACTTCTACTGCGTCAACTTCTTCTGCTTCAACTACTTCTTCTGCTCAGGACAATTATCTCGGGATTCCTTATGGGGAAATCATTAAGAAGTGGTGGCAACTGTATAATGATGGGCAGGAGCCGATGCGCTCTAACCGCAATACGTTGACCTTCGAACTGGCTGTGAACCTGCGCCACATCTGTGGTTTTGACCGCAATCTGCTGGCTCAGATTATTCCCTGCTACGATGGTTTTCCCGAGCAGGAAAAGATGGCTTGCATCAACTCGGCATTGAACGAGAAAATCACGCAAATGCCTAAGCGACTGAAGGATGTGCTGGCAGCGCTGAGACAGGAGAAACTGAAACAGGGGGCTTCGAACGGGAATGCAGATGAAGACAGCGAGGCGCTGGTGAATGCCTTGGACGAAGCCAATGCCAAGGATGATCTGTTCTATTACGATGCTTTACCCAAGATGCCACAAGGCGTGCGTGATTCCATCAGTGCTGTTGGACCGGCTCTGGCAATGCCAGTGATTACAGCCATCTGTCCTACCATCGGAATGCTTGCTACTGGCGTTAAGGTTTCTGTTCACGGCAAGATGAACTCGCTGAACCTTATCTCCTACATCGCCGGTGATTTTGCATCAGGCAAGGGAAGCATCGACCCTGTGGTTGATGCATGGACTTCGGAAGTGAAACTGATGGACAAAATGTATCAGCAGCAGGAGGATGAATGGAGAGCCAAGAAGCGTGCGGCTAAGAATAAGAAGGAGCAACCGGAAGAACCAAAGCTGCCTGTAAGATGTCTTACTTTAAATAATACGGTGGCTAACCTTGCAGAACGACTGGCTAATACTGAAGGCAAGCACGCCTTCTCGTTCACTCCGGAAGCTGACACTGTAGCACAGAAGTGGAAATCGGCAATGAGCGATTTTTCTGTCATGTTAAGACAGGCTTACGACGGAACGAGCTATGAGCGCGAGGCAAGAAGTGCAGATGCGGTGAATGTTCATATCGAACATCTTTTGTGGAACGTTGTGATGTGCGGAACGCCAGATGCACTTTATCGAGTAGTGAACAATTATACGGATGGTTTCCAAAGCCGTATTGTCGTGGCGCGAACGCCGGACAACACGTTCACTCCACTTACAGACAATCTCTTTGTGCTGACCGAAACTCAACGTGAGCACATACGGCAGATAGCTCATCTCTTGCCCCTGATGGAGGGCGAGGTGGTTCTGCCTAAGTTGGAGAATAAGGGCAGGGAGTGCCTGGAACAGATACGATTGGAGACCATGAAAAATGACGACAAGGTGAAAGCCCGCCAGCGTTTCCGTATCTGTCCTACCACGATGAGAATGATGACCTGTATCATGCTCTGTAAGGTGGCAGAATCGCTGATTCAGAAACATGGTTTCCAGGGTGCCGAGAAGCTGCTGAAACAGAATCCGCTGTTATGGAAGGAAATGATCGTAAAGACGCAGACACCAACCATGCTCGAAGCCTTCAATATCCTTGCAGATTATCAGTTGGACAATGCACTCTACTTCTTCCGTAGTCGCATAGAGGATGCATTCTCATCCAAGAGTTATTGCGGTCAGACGACTTATGATCGTTCCCGACGTGGCAAAAATGATTCTATCTTCGAGCGGCTTGACGTTACTTTTTCCTTTGAACAGGCATTACAGCAAAGTATAGCAGTAAAGGGGGCAAACGTAACTCGTGAGGTTGTTAGACAGATGTTGAAAAACTGGAAGCGGCAGGGATTGATAGGTGTGCTGCCCGATATGCGTTACCAGAAGGTTCAACCTTCAGTATAATAGTGGTTTAAAGTAAGTGACCATTAATACATCCGGTCATTTTCGGTCACGGTCATTTTCGGTCATTAAGGATTTTCAGTAACGAAATCCTTAATGGCCCTATCAATAAATCAATTTTATTTTTCGATATTTATGGAAATAATCATTTATCGCCGTCGCTTTACCCGATGGGGAGTTGATGGCACATTAGTAATAAAGGGTGCGAAAGTTTGTAATACCATAGAACATCCTGAGCGTTTTTTGCCTGCAGGAGACTATGAGATAGCTTTTGTTTCTATAGCTAATAAGAGTAGAAAAATGCCTGTTATCCTGAGGAAGGGACAGACTGTTTGGGAAGTGGGTATTAATACTCCTTGTCTCAAACCCGGTAATGGACCGATGACGCTGGAAAACGGCTGCATCATTCTGGGTAAGGCTGCAGCCACTGGGCTGGTGATTCATTCTCAGGAATACTTCGACCGACTTTGTGAACGATTAAGGAAGGCTTCTAAAAAGATGGAGTGTATCAAGTTACGTATCATAGATTGGGGTAGTGATGAAATCTCGATAGCATTTTAGGATTTCCACCCTAACATTCATTCATTTAAAATAGTAATATCATGCGTAAGATAAAGGAAATCATCATTCATTGCAGTGCGACCAAGGAAGGTCGCAGCTTCACCGTAGCGGATATTGACCGCTGGCACCGCGAGCGCGGAATGCGCTGCATAGGTTATCATTTCGTGATTTATCGTGACGGCAGCATTCATGTAGGCCGTGCGATAGAGGAGGTTGGCGCCCATTGCAAGGGCCATAATTCCATCAGTATAGGCATTTGCTACATCGGTGGCTTATCAAAGAAAGGCAAGCCGAAGGATACAAGAACCCGAGACCAGAAAGCGGCAATGCGCTCGCTCATCGAGCAGCTGAAGGAGGAATATCCGTTAGCCACGATTCATGGCCATAATGAGTTTGCCAATAAGGCTTGTCCCTGCTTTGATGTGAAGAAGGAGTGGGGCTAACAGATAGGGAACGCACTGCGTTCCCTATTTATACTTATGTTTTTATTTGCCGTGATAAAAGATACGGAATGTTAAATATTCGCAAAAATACGAAAGTAAATTTAGCGGTTTGAAATATTGTTCGTAACTTTGCGACCAGAAAATTAAACAAACGCTTATTATGGCAGAAAAGAAATACTGTATAAAGACGGAAACACTGGCAGGATTTGCCAAGGCTCTCGGACATCCGGCTCGCATTGCTATCATGAAGTTTCTAGCAAAGCAAAACACTTGCTACTTTGGCGACATTCATGAGGAGTTGCCTATTGCTAAGGCTACTGTAAGTCAGCATTTGTCAGCATTGAAGGATGCAGGATTAATACAGGGTGAGATTGAAACGCCTAAAGTGAAGTATTGCATGAACCGTGAGAACTGGGCGTATGCTCAGCAGCTCTTCTCTGAGTTCTTTAACATGGAATTGTGCGAGAAGAAGGAGGATTGCTGCAAGTAAATCACTTTATCCTCAAACACACTCTTTGATCCAATTGTACCCTCGTCATTAGTTTCGAGGGTTTTCTTAAAACCTATACGTTCGTTGTTTTGCGAATTGTAAACATTATTAATAATACAACCCAAGCCTTGTTACGGTTCTCATCCCTCGGGGAGAGTTAAGAGGAGGCACAAAAATTATGAAACAGATCAAAAATTATGAAACAGATCAAAAATTATGAAACAGATCAAAGTGTTGGTAAGCGCATGCGCTTGCAACCATAAGTTTGCTTCGCTTGTCAAGGCTGTAGTGAAGAACAGTTCAACCGCATCGTGGCCATTCTCTTCATCGGCGTCGGCATCTATTATTCAATCATCATCAATAATTAAGGACACAATTTAATGAGACATTTTATAATACTAATATTCTTATGGATAATATCTCTGTCACAGACAGCAGCCGCACTTAACACATTTAAGGCAAAAATCATAGACGGAGACAGCGGCGAACCGCTAATAGGAGCGTCCGCAACTGTGGAGGGGACACAACTGGGAAATGTAGCCGACAAGGACGGTTTCGTGGAAATCACAGGTATCCCCGATGGTCCACAAACCATCAGGTTCAGCTATCTTGGATATGAGACAGAGGAAAAGAGTTATGTGTTTCCTTTGTCTGATGGCGAACCCTATGTAACAATTACACTTGAAGAGGGCGAAGACAACGAGCTGGAAAAGGTTGTTATCTCTGCAACCCGAGGCACCCGCACTTTCAGGGATATTCCGACGCGTGTGGAATTTATCGGTTCAGAGGAACTTGAAGAGAAAAATGTCATGAAGCCCGGTGATATAAGAATGCTGCTCAGCGAAAGCACTGGCATACAGACACAGCAGACTTCGGCCATCTCCGGCAACGCCATGATAAAAATACAGGGTCTTGACGGTAAATACACCCAAATTCTCCGTGACGGTTTTCCCGTTTTTTCCGGAGCTGCTGCCGGTCTCGGAATGTTACAGACTCCGCCCCTTGACCTGAGACAGGTCGAGATTATAAAAGGATCCTCAAGTACCCTCTATGGCGGTGGCGCCATCGCAGGTCTTGTCAATCTTGTAACCAAGACCCCCACAGAAAAGCGTGATTTTCAGATACAGCTTAACGGGACAACCGCAAAAGGGCTGGATGTCAACACTTTCTTCGGACAGCGTTTTGGCAAAGTCGGCACCACAGTCTTCGCATCCTACAATCGGAACTGGGCTTATGATCCCTCGCATGTGGGATTCACTGCCATACCTCAATTTGATAGGTTTACTGTAAATTCCACTCTTTTCCTGTACTTTACAGAGAGCACCAACCTTAATATAGGACTGGAGTCAATGGTCGAGAACCGTCTTGGAGGCGATATGGAATACATACGCCACGGATATTCAGAGGGACATCCATATTTTGAGCGGAACAAATCACAGCGTTATTCCTCGCGAATCTCATTCAAGCACAGATTTAATGATCAGAGCAGCCTTAACGTAAAGAACAGCGCGACACTCTACAAACGAGACATCACCATTCCTACATATAATTTTAATGGAGACCAGTGGTCAACATTCAGTGAAATCTCATACGTTAATTCGGGAGAAATCTCTGAATGGATTGTCGGTGGTAATGTATGGACCGAACGGTTCAACGAAAAGAGAATCACAAACAATCTTGACCGAGACTATTCACTCGACACCTATGGCATATTTGTGAACAACACCACAAACGTATCTGACCGGGTGATTCTTGAAGCCGGACTCCGTGGCGATTATGTCAAAGACTATGGATTTATAGTCCTTCCACGCATATCGGCACTTTTCAAACTGTCAGACAAATTCTCGACCCGTATTGGTGGAGGATTCGGCTATAAGCCACCCACAATATTCTCTGAGGAAAGCGAACGTCTTCAATTCGCAAACATTCTCCCTGTGGACAAAGATGTCAATAGCATAGAGCGAAGCTATGGGGCTCAGGCCGATGTGAATTACCGCACAAGCATCGCGGACGGCAGAGTCATTTTCACAGCTAACCAGCTCTTCTTCTTCACTTATCTGAGACACCCGCTTGAACTGAGACCCCTGCACAACGGGCTTTACCAGTTCTTCAATATCAACGGAAACATGCGCAGCCTTGGCGCAGAGACAAATCTGAAAGTCAAGTATTCAGACTTCAGCCTGTTTCTCGGGTATACATTCACCCATGCCCGTGTAAGAGAGGACGGTCACACCTACGATAAGACGCTGACGCCTAAACACCGTCTCAATTCAGTGCTTATGTATGAGGTTGAGGATTCATGGCGTATAGGCTACGAACTTTACTATACCAGCCGTCAGCGACTCACCGATGGAATGTATGGCAAAGGATATGTGACAATGGGCCTTATGGTACAGAAAATTTGGGAGAAATTCTCAGTGTATGCAAACTTTGAGAACTTCACCGACCGCCGCCAGACAAGATTTGACACCATCTATACCGGCAGCGTCACAAATCCCGTTTTCCGTGATATTTATGCACCTCTCGACGGATTCGTGGCTAATTTTGGTGTGATTATCAAAATTTGATTAGTGATGTGATAACGTGGACACATCATATCGTTAGGACAAGACAGCGATATGCCTAAAGAACATGGCATATCGCTGTCTCGTGTTTATATACAGTATTCTCTTCGTCATTACGGCAGACTGGCAAGACCGCAATTGAAGGTGTATGGAATACCTCTTTTTAAGTTTTGCATACTGTAATCTATTTTGAAAGTTTCAGAATCCTTAACGCACCAGAAATTACGATGCAGAATATTCACGCAAAGCTTCGGCACTTTCTTTCTCATTTTTCTTCTTTTCGGATTCTCTTTTCCGGAAAGCGACACGTTCACAGCGTCTTGAACAGTATTTACTGGTCATTTTGCTGGCAACAAACTCCTTTCCACAGACTCCACACACCTTAATTATTCTCATTTTTACATGCTCTTTTTGGTTAATGAGGTCGTCGATTTTGTCTCAGACTGTCTCACATATTCTCGGTATTTCTCACGAGGTGCCAAACATGAGAAATGGTCGAAGGATTGAAACTGTCTCATTTTGTCTCAGAAGGTACCAAAACATAGATTTTTTCCTTTCCATTTTCTCACAGAATTGAGGGCCACGAATGAAATTTGAGCCAAAAATACACCAAAATATTGGTTTCAGCCAAATTACAAATGGAATGTGTTAAGACGGAAAAAGCCACCTAAGGAGATGGCTTGCAAGCAGTTATAAAAATGTTCGTTTTAGAGCTGTCCAGGGGGTTACTTTCCGATGCACCATACGTAACCAACCGAATATCAGTTGTTTAGTATATGATTGAGCCATATGAAAGCCGGGCTAAAATGTAAGGATTCTTATCTCTTTAATTATCTGATATTCAGTGCTTTTTAGTCCTACTTTCCTACTTTTTTCAAGTA
>ERZ1023674.181-NODE-181-length-17744-cov-19.369721_pt1 | contig 17744 bp, 10 predicted proteins | sample MGYA00380343_ERZ1023674 | MGnify/ENA primary metagenome ERZ1023674 (study PRJEB33179, sample SAMN07448985) | human gut metagenome | biome: Human-gut; feature: Human associated habitat; material: Faeces | host: Homo sapiens | place: India: Bhopal | collected...
AAATCCTTTAATTTTTGTTGCAAAATATCTATGATTATGAGGATGGCATAGCCAAAATGAGATGGGAGGTTAATCCTGATGGTATGTATTATCGTGATGAGGATGGCTTTGGCAAGACTGACGATGATGAACAGAACCTGTTCCACAATCGCTTCATGGAAGGGGCTTTCTGAGAAATATAATATTATCTAAAAAAAACAGCAAACTTCGCTCTTTTATTCTCTTTTTAGTATCTTTGCAGCGATTTATGCCCTGAGGCATCGTAAAGAAAGTAAAATCATACATTTAAGTTTTAAAACAATAATGAAACAGTACAAATTGGTGGACAATATTTTCGGATGGGTTGCTTTCCTTATTGCGGCCTTCGTGTATTGCTCCACAATTGAGCCGACAGCCAGTTTCTGGGACTGTCCAGAGTTTATCACAACTGCCTACAAGCAGGAAATCGGTCACCCTCCCGGGGCACCTTTCTTCATGCTCTTAGGTAATTTCTTTACTCATTTTGCCAGCGATACCACACAAGTCGCCAAGATGGTGAACACGATGAGCGCTCTGCTGAGTGCCGTCTGCATCATGTTCCTCTTCTGGACCATCACCCACTTGGCACGCAAGCTCATCATCGGCGACTGGAAAGAGATGACCACCGCCAAGATGGTAGGCATCGAGGCATCGGGTATGGTGGGAGCACTCATCTATACCTTCAGCGATACCTTCTGGTTCTCGGCTGTAGAGGGTGAGGTATATGCTTTCTCATCTGCCTTTACTGCCGTGGTTTTCTGGCTTATCCTGAAATGGGAAGACCATGCCGACGAGCCTCACAGCGACCGATGGCTGGTACTCATCGCCTATATGACAGGCCTCAGCATCGGTGTTCACCTGCTCAACCTGCTCTGCATCCCTGCCATCGTATTGGTATATTACTACAAGAAGGTGCCACATGCCAACCTCAAGGGCTCGCTCCTGGCGCTGTTCGTATCTTTCCTGGTAGTCGTTGCCGTGCTCTATGGAGTGGTGCCTGGTATCATCACCGTGGGCGGATGGTTTGAGCTGTTCTTCGTCAACACCTTAGGCTGCCCATTCAATACGGGTGAGATCGTATATATCATCTGCTTGGTGGTTTCGGTCATCTGGGGTATCTACGAAACCTTCAATGCCACTGACAAGAACGAGAAGCGACAGAACCTTGCCTTCGTCTTGGGCTTCGGCATGCTCGGAATCCCCTTCTACGGATATGGATGGAGTGCTGCCATCACAGGTATCGCGGTGCTCATCGTACTGTGGTTTGTACTGGGTTACAAGCGCAAGAAGGAAGTTGTGGTTAAGAACGACGAGACTACCGGACTCACCAAGACCAAAGTGCAGCTCCTGCCTCTCATCTCAGCCCGCGTGAAGAACACAGCCCTGCTGTGCATGCTGATGCTGATGATAGGTTACTCAAGCTATGCCCTCATCGTGATCCGCTCGGCTGCCAACCCTCCTATGGACCAGAACTCGCCAGAGGATATCTTCACCCTTGGCAGCTATCTGAGCCGTGACCAGTATGGCGACCGTCCTCTGTTCTACGGACAGGCCTATACCTCACAGGTGGCACTCGAGGTAGATGGCGACATGTGCAAGCCGGTGATGACCGAGGGTGCTCCCGTATACCAACGCAAGGAGAAAGCCAGCAAGGACGAGAAGGACTCATACTTCGTAGTGAGCCACAAGAATAAATATAAGTATGCGCAGAATATGTTCTTCCCACGTATGTATGATGCCGCTCACGCACAGGCATACGAAGACTGGATGGGTGGCGTCAACGGAACAGAAGTTCCTTTCGACCGTTGCGGTGAGAACATGACAGTAAAGGTTCCATCACAGTGGGACAACATACGCTTCTTCCTCTCCTACCAGTGCAACTTCATGTACTGGCGCTACTTCATGTGGAACTTTGCCGGACGACAGAACGACATTCAGGGCAACGGCGAGCCTGAGCATGGCAACTGGATTACGGGCATTCCGTTTATCGACAACGCCATGTTGGGCGACCAGAGCAAGTTGCCTGATGACCTGAAGGAGAATAAGGGACACAACGTGTTCTACTGCATGCCTCTGATATTGGGTCTCATCGGTCTCTTCTGGCAGGCATGGTACACCCGCAAGCGCAAGGTGGTGAAGAACGGAAAGGAGACAGAGGAGTTGCTGCCTATCGGTATCCAGCAGTTCTGGGTGGTGTTCTTCCTCTTCTTCATGACAGGTCTTGCCATCGTGATTTATCTGAACCAGGTGCCTATGCAGCCTCGTGAGCGCGACTATGCCTATGCCGGCTCGTTCTATGCCTTTGCCATCTGGTGTGGCCTGGGCGTACTGGCTATCCTCGACCTGCTGAAAGAGCATGCCAAATTGAGCGGTACTGCCGTAGCAGCCATCGTGGCAGTCATCACACTCCTTGTACCTATACAAATGGCTTCGCAGACATGGGATGACCACGACCGCAGCAACCGATACACCTGCCGCGACTTTGGTCAGAACTATCTGATGTCGCTCCAGGAGAAGGGCAATCCTATCATCTTTACCAACGGTGACAACGATACCTTCCCATTGTGGTACAACCAGGAAGTGGAAGGTGTAGGCACAGACGCACGAGTTTGCAACCTGAGCTATCTGCAGACCGACTGGTATATCGACCAGATGAAACGTCCTGCATACAATTCACCTTCCGTTCCTATCACCTGGCCACGACTCGACTTCTGTTCAGGAACCAATGAGTATGTGACCGTAGAGCCAGAGGCCAAGCAGCAGATTCTCGACTTCTACAAGCAGGATCCCGAGACAGCCAAGAAGCAGTTGGGCGAGGATCCATTCGAGCTGAAGAATGTGCTGAAATACTGGGTACGCAGCAAGAACCCCGACCTGCACATGATTCCTACCGACACCCTCTACCTCACTATCGACAAGGAGGCAGTAAAGCAGAGCGGTATGATGATGGCAGCCGACAGCATACCAGACAAGATGGTTATCTCATTGGCAGGAAAACGCGCGCTCTACAAGGGCGACCTCATGATGCTCGAGATGCTGGCACAATGCAACTGGAAGCGTCCGCTCTATGTGGCACTCACCGTAGGTGAGGAGAACTATATGAACTTGGGTGACAACTTCGTACAGGAGGGACTCGTCAACCGTATCACTCCTTTCACCACCAACAAGCCTGGTGCCAAGAACTTTGATACGGAGAAGGCATACCACAACATCATGACCCGCTTCAAGTTTGGCAACCTGAAGCAGAAAGGTCTGTATGTGGACGAGACCACTATGCGTATGTGCTACACTCACCGTCGCCTGCTGGCTCAGACAGCCCTGGCGCTCATCGCTGAGCACAAGGACAAGAAAGCCATCGACATTCTGAAGAAAGCCGACGTGGAGATACCTTATTATAATGTTCCTGTCGACTATATGAGCGGCGGTCTCGACATGGCACGAGGATGGCTCCTCACCGGTCAGAAGGCCAAGGGTGAGGAATACCTCAAGAAGGTATGGACCAACGCCACACAGTATCTCAACTACTACCTCTCGCTCAACGCCGACCGATTCGCACAGGCACAGAGCGACTGCATACGCCAGATCATGATCATGCAGAGCGCAGCAGAGGTGGCCGGCATGGTAAGTCCTAAACTGGAAGCACAGTATGCCAAGCAGCTCAACGCCCTCTACACACTCTATCACGGACGTGGAGGACGTATGCCTGAGGGGTACTAAAATGAGGAGTTAAGGAGTTAACTCCTCAGCGACCGAAGGGAGCGATAACTCCTTAACTCCTTTAGCTTCTGAATATTAAACATTTAAAAAGAACTCGTCTATGTTTATCGAGCAACCAGCCAAATGGCTGAGATGGCTGTATCCGAAGGCAATTTGGAGGATGGATCCGAAGGAACACTCTGTTTACCTGACGTTCGACGACGGACCCATACCCGAATCTACACCTTTTATCCTTGAGACGCTGAGGAAATACAACATCAAGGCGACATTCTTCATGGTGGGAGAAAACGTGTTGCGCAATCATGACCTCTACAACCAGATTGTGGCAGAGGGCCATCAGATAGGCAACCATACATTCAACCACATTGGAGCCTTCAAGCATCGTGTGATCTCCTATGTGCTCAACACCAACAAGGCCAACGAAATCATCCACGCCCACCTATTCCGTCCGCCACACGGATGGATGAGACCCAGCGAGTACTGGTGGTTGCACCGCACCTACGAGGTAATCATGTGGGATGTGGTAACACGCGACTACTCCAAGTGGCTGACGGCAGAGGACGTGGTAGACAATGTGAAACGATACGCCCGCAACGGAAGTATCATTACATTCCACGACTCGCTGAAGAGCATAGACAAATTGAAGACTGCCCTTCCGAAGGCTATAGAATGGCTTCAGGAACAGGGCTACGAATTCAAGATATTCAAATAAATGAAGAAAAGAATAAACAGCTATCAGGCTGTGGCAAGTTTCGTAAGAGGTTTCTTCGAGGCTTACGCACGTGGCATCATCGATGCTGTCATAGAGGGCAACGACTTCGAGAAGAAGAACGATCCAAAGGAAATCAAGCAGATGATGCTGGAACACTATGGCGAGGTAAACCAATATTACTTCGACATCATGTTCTCTACCTTGGTACGTCTGAACTACAAGACTGCCGAGGAAGCCAACGAGCGCATGCACAAGAACTTCGACAGTATGAAGAAAGCCGACCCAACCTTCGAGCCTACCATGCTCGACTACCTGCGCATTGCCTGCAAGAGTCCACAGCTGTACAAGGCGATGGAGGCTGAATACAAGCGCAACTTCACCTGGCTTCTGCAGGGCAAGTTCACTACCCTTGAGGAGCATGTACGCGACTATACCCACGGCATCCTCATCAGTCTGGCCGACGAGCCCATGGCTGTGCACCTGCTGGTAAGGATTATCGTGAAGGCTTATGCCGCCGGACTGAAATGTGGAAGCAAGGAGGGCAAACTGCCACAGTTGCACATGCCAACTATCCACGGCATGCTGCTCAACAACGTGAACATACTGCTCAACGAGACACCGCTGAAAAGCAGCAGCGAAGACCCTGTGGCGCTCTTCAAAGAGGCGTGCAAGGAGGAAGAAGAAAACATCAATGTACTCTTCAATACGCTCAACGACACGATGAAAGAACTCGCCGAAGAGTAAAAAGAAAACTTCACTACTCGTGTTGTGCAACCGCACAACACCTGAAAGACAACCGCCCAACAGCTATTGTGCAAGTGCACATCAGCTGTTGGGCGGTCTTATTACTTATATTCTGCAAGAACATTTCACCCATATTCCTGCAATTTTTCGTAGCATCTACTGCATATCATAAACCACCTGCATGAGCTTCTTGCCGAGTTCGTCGGCCTGCTCCATGGTGGAAGCCTCGCTATATACGCGGATGATAGGCTCGGTATTACTCTTGCGAAGGTGAACCCACTTGTCAGGGAAGTCGAGTTTCACGCCATCGATATCTGTTACGGTCACATCCTTCTCCTTGCCATACATCTCCTTTACCTTCACGAGGATAGCATCTACATCGGTAGAAGGTGTCAGGTCGATACGATTCTTGGCGATGAAGTAGTTGGGGAAAGTGGCACGAAGCTCGCTCACCTTGCAACCCCTATGTGCCAGACTGCTCAGAAAAAGGGCGATACCTACGAGGGCATCACGGCCATAGTGGCTCTCTGGATAGATGACACCGCCATTACCCTCGCCACCTATTACGGCATGAACATCCTTCATCTTGGTGGTGACATTCACCTCGCCTACTGCAGCAGCTGTATATTTGCCGCCATGCTTCTCGGTCACATCACGGAGAGCACGGGTAGAAGACAGGTTGCTGACTGTATTGCCAGGAGTATGGCTCAGCACGTAATCGGCCACGCTCACCAAGGTATATTCCTCGCCAAACATCTTGCCGTCCTCGCAGATGAAAGCCAAGCGGTCAACATCAGGGTCAACAACGATACCCATGTTGTAGCCACCCTTCTTCAACTCGTCCATGATGCCACCGAGGTTCTTCTCCAATGGCTCAGGGTTGTGAGCGAAGTCGCCGGTAGGCTCACCGTTCAGGAAGGTATACTCCACTCCTAACGCATCGAGCAACTCTGGAAGGATGACACCACCCACTGAGTTGATGGAGTCAACACAAACCTTGAAATGTGCCTTACGGATAGCCTCCACATCGACGAGTTTCAAAGCAAGCACAGAATCGATATGGCGCTTGTTGAAGCTATTGTCCTCAGTATATTTGCCTAAATGATCGACATCGGCATACTCGAAGTCTTCCTTCTCGGCGATGGCAAGCACCTCATTGCCGTTGGCGGCTGTCAGGAACTCTCCCTTCTCATTGAGAAGCTTGAGGGCGTTCCACTGACGAGGATTGTGAGAGGCTGTGATGATAATACCACCTGCTGCCCCACTCATGGTGACAGCGAGCTCGGTGGTAGGAGTAGTAGCCAGACCTATGTTGAGCACATCATAACCCATGCCCATCAAGGTGCCACATACTACATTCTTGACCATCTCGCCAGAGATGCGGGCATCGCGGCCCACTACGATAGTATTGCTTGAAGACTGTCCGCTACGACGAATAAAGGTAGCGTAAGCTGAAGTAAACTTGACGATGTCGAGCGGATTAAGAGTATCGCCCGCTGGTCCGCCTATAGTTCCGCGGATACCAGAAATAGATTTGATTAGAGTCATAATATTCTTATTAAGACGTTAATGCTTGATGAATGTTCAGAGGAAAAGAAACCACTCCCTTAACGGGCAGCCTGGAAGCGAATGTCATACAGACAGGCATACACACTCGCTGAAGCTGAGGTAGTGCCATAAGTATGAGGTACCAACAGGCGCACATGCGCCAGTTCATCGTCGGCAGTAATGAGACGCCCCACCTTGATCCAAGTGAAAGGAATCAACCAGCCTGATGGAACCGTGGCACTCACGGTACCATAATAAGAGGAATTGTAGGTATTTGCCAAGAGACTTTTTTTAATGTCGACAAAAGAGCCTTCAAACGTTCCTGACGTATTGGTTACGCTTATCTCATCGGTCATTGCCGCATAAGTAGGCACATCATTGGTCAGTGTGATGGCCTCGTCGCATATCTTGGCACGGTTGGCAAGACAATACTCCGTGAATCGGCACAACACATTCTTGGTTTTACCCTTGGCGATATAGTCGCCACAACCATCGTTGATGACCTGCATATAGATACCATTGCTCTCGAAGAGCACATACTCGTTGTTGTTGGAATCGGTATCAGTCAACTTGACCGTCTTGTCACCAGCCTTACGGGCTTCGAAACGTTTTTCAAACTCGGCCTCTTTGATGACTTTGATATTCTCATTGCGCAAGAATGCATTGATAGAGTCCAGCTCTCTGTCGCGCTGGTCTGCATATGTCTCATTATGGTCACACGCGGCAAATGAGATCAAAGCCGCTACTGCTATCATTGCTAATAATAGTTTCTTCATTCTTTAAGTTCGTAATTTTTATACAAATATGGCGCAAAGGTACAAAAAAAAAACAGGACTGCCAATGTTGGCAGTCCTATTTTATTATTATTTATCACTTATCTTTCTTATTTCAGCAATGCCTCGAACGCCTTGATGGCTTTTTGGGCTACCACCTCTGCCTCTGCCATGCTGCAGAACAACTTGCCTCCCGAGGCATTGAGATGGCCTCCGCCATTGAAAAACTGCTCGGAAACCTTGTTGCACGGGAAGTCGTCGACCGAACGAAGACTCACTAATATCAGATTGTCGCGCTCGGTATCTTCGCGCAAGGAGATGGAAAACTTATGTCCCTTGATACGCAGTGGTTCGTTGACCAAACCTTCGAGGTCGCCCTTGATGAAATGGAATCGCTTCATATCCTGACGGGTGACACAATAATAAGATGCATGCAAGCCCTCCACCACACGGAGCTTCTCGCTCATCAAATAACCGCGAAAACGGATGGCAGAAAGGCTGCTGTTATTGAATACATTGCGATAGATCTTGTCTTTATCGATGCCCTTGGTAAGCAGCTGGCTGATAATAAAATAGATGGTAGGGTCGGTGGAATTGTAGGTAAAACCGCCCGTATCGGTCATCATGCCACAATATACACAGGCAGCCCACTTGCGGTCCATCTGCTCGAAGCCTCCCAACTGCCACACGATGCGGAACACCAGCTCGCTGGCACTGCTCATGTGGGGCTGAGAAATCTGAAGATCGACATCCATACAGGGTGCCAGATGATGGTCGATCATAACCTTACGGGCACGACAGCCGATAAGCACATCCTGCATCTCGTCGAGACGACCAGCGCCATTGAAGTCGAGACAGAACACCAAATCGGCCTCATCGAAAGCACGCTGCACCTCGGCAGGATGCTTGTCGTAACGCAGAATGGTCTGACTGTCGGGCAGCCACTGCAGATAGTCGGGCATCATGTCGGGCATACATACCTGTGCCTGCTTGCCCTGCGAGAGCAAAAAGCCACGCCATCCCAAAGAAGAGCCGATGGCATCTCCGTCGGGCGACTTATGACAACATATCACAATATGCTGAGAAGCCGCTATCATCTCCTGGAGGGTAGCGGCTTCTTGTGAACTCAATATATTTACGTTCATTTAGAAGAGTTTGCTTGGATAAACGCCTTCGTCTATCAGACTCTGAATTCTTGCTACTACTGATGGACGGTCGGCAGCATAAGTGACACCAAACCACTTGCTTGTGGTGTCGAGTACCTTGACGGTAGCTGTGCCGTCGTTGATCAGCTTGTTGACCATCAATGGAATGAAGAACTCAGCTTTCAGGTTCTCCATATTCTTAGGATCGCTGAGGAACTCCTTGAAGTAAGCCTCGCTGTACTCAAAATAGTCGGGAGTGAAGCCCCATACGTTCATAGATACAGGAGTGTTGTCCTCAACAGCTACCCACTTGCCGTCATCGTCCTTGTAAGACACCTTGCCATCTACGCGCATAATCTCTGTACGCTCCACGACTGTGGTCAGATTCTCAGCATCGTCCTTTGAGCAGATGCCACGAGCCACAGTACCATTCTCGCTCAAGGTGTTGCCTACACGGAAACCTACCATGGCATAGTTGTTCTTGCTGCCCTCTGGAAGTTCGGAAAGGAACTTGCCTATGACCTTGAAACAGTCACGATTGTAGAAGTCATCACAGTTGATGACACAGAAAGGCTCCTTGATAATGTCCTTTGCCATCAATACAGCATGGTTGGTACCCCATGGCTTCTCACGACCCTCGGGAACTGAGAATCCTTCAGGAAGAGCGTCGAGTGACTGGAAGCAGAGTTCTGCTGGGATATGTCCCTCATACTTGGCAAGTATCTTCTCACGGAACTGATCTTCAAAATCCTTACGGATGACAAAGACAATCTTGCCAAATCCTGCCTGAATGGCATCGTAAATACTGTAGTCCATAATGGTCTCGCCGTTAGGACCCAGACCATCAAGCTGTTTCAAACCACCATAGCGGCTACCCATACCAGCCGCCAAAAGCAATAATGTAGGTTTCATATTTTATTTGTTTAATAGTTGATATTATCTAACAGTATGCAAAAGTAATAAAAAAAATGACTGCTGCACAATTTTTATCACTTTTTTTGGCGATTTATATTTCATTCGTCTACATCTATGCGACTACCGGCAAAAATCAGAAAGGATAACCCACAGTCAGATGGAGGCTATGCGAGTTTTTGAAGGAATCGATATTGTAGAAGCCCTTCTTGCTGGTTTCGTAAGGCACATGAAGCCCCACACCCCAGTCTACACGGATGACGAACATACCCATATCATAGCGCACACCCACACCCGTGCCCACAGCCATCTGCTTGAAGAACTTTCGGAACTTGAACTGTCCCTGCGGACTGTGCTCCTCGCTACGAAGTGTCCACACGTTGCCGGCATCAAGGAACAAGGCTCCATACAGGTCGCCCCAGATGCGAGGACGATACTCTATGTTGGCAAGAAACTTAATGTCGCCTGTTTGGTCGATATAGGAATATTTGCTGCCTGTAGGCAGATACTGACCGGGGCCAATGCTTCGCACATTGAAAGCACGCACACTGTTGGCACCGCCAATGTAGAACTGCTCGTAATAAGGCGCCTTCTCGCTGTTGCCATAACTCCATATCACACCCGCATTGAGGTGACCCACCAAGGTGGAATGCTCGGCGATGCGCCAGTACTTCACAAAGTCGGTCTCCAACTTCAGGAACTGGGAATAAGGATTGCGGAACATCTCCTTGTCCTCATCGTTCCACTTCTTGCCTGTACAGAGATAACCCAACGACAGGATGTTGCCTGCCTCGCTGACAGTCGTCGACCAGATGATGGGATGACGGTATTTCGCCGGACTGGTATAAGTATAGGTGTAGCTCATCTTGGGTACAAACTGGTCGCGCATGGCTATCTGCAGATAAGGACTCTCAGAGATGGCCTCATCGAAGGCTGCGGTACGGCTGTTCATAAACTCATACGACAACACTAAAGGACTGAATGAATGGCGATGCTTGGCTGAGGTAGCCCAGTCGTAGGTAAGTTCACCCGACACCACATGGCGACGGAAATAACCTGCCCTGTTGAGCACATTCATCGAGGCCTTCACTGTGGTGGAAGGAACACCATAGAATGAACGCGGAATATGACCTTTGCGGAAACGGCGCTCACGCTGTGCCATGGTCGTAAATAGATTGAACGGGGTGACAATGCTTGGGAACGAGAGTGACACATCCGTACCATACTCATAGGAATTGATATGGTTGGAGCTGGCTCCGTTGCCCTTCTCGCCTGTCTGCCACTCGTAAGAGCCATGCAGATTGATATCGAGCTTCTCGCCTCCACGGAAGGCATTGCGCTTGGTAAAACCTACAACCAACTCGGGACCTACACGGCCTGTGGTTTTGCCCTTGACATTGGTCTCTATATAGAAATCATAAGGCTTGTCGAAAATCAAGTCGAGTGTGGCATCCAAGGTATCGCACAGAGCTGTGGTGTCACGAGGAGTAAACTGAAGGCTGGTATAGTTGAAGACTCCCATCGACTGCAAATGCTGGCGCGCCTTTTCCTCGTTCTCTACCCTGTATAGCTGTCGGGGACGCAAGTTCAAGTCGCGCAACACCACACCCGCACGGATAGGCATCTTCTTGCCATGATAACGGATATTGAGGTAACGACGACAGAAAGAATCGGTAAGCTCTTCTGTAAACTGCTTGCGGAAGTTGATATTGATATTGCCGAGATACCACTGGCGGGTGACCTGCGAGTCGAGGCTGTCGGCCATGATCATCTTCATGCTTGCCTTGCCTGGCACATCTAAGGTATCAGCAAGATAGGAGGCATAGCCATTCTGATAAAAATAATAGCCATTGTTGCGGAACAGACGGGTAAGGCGCTGACGCTCACCTTCCAGGCGAGGTACATTGAATGGGCTGCCCGTATGTACCAAAGCCTCCTGACGGGTGGAATCGATCAAAGCAGAGACTACTGATGGGAAATTGACATACTGCAACGTATCAATGGTCATCAACGGACCCAAAGACACATGATAAGCCAACTTGGCCTTCTTGGGATTTTTCCGGGTCAGAATCTCGTAGTTTACCTTGCCATGAAAATAGCCATACTTGGCAAGCTGGTTCTCTGCTACCTGTGCACGCAATCGTGGATTCACATTGCCCATCAATTTAGGACGTGAGCCGAATGCCTTGGTAATCCACTTGGCTATGGCGCCATCCGACTGCGAGAAAGCATTCCAAACCCAAAGGCGAACAGGGAAAGGCGTGCGATAATAACTGCTGCCGAAGAGGGCTCCATTAGGGGCAGAAGCCAGTACCGACTCCATTTCTAGAATTGTAGAATCGGCATAACCGCCTGGCTCATAATCGGTATATTCTATTTTCTTCAGACCCGTGAAGAGCTGCTCGCCTTCCTTGAGAGCACTCGTGGAAGAACAAGATGTACCTGCGGCAACCACCACTATGGCAACAAATACCATAGCCAACAGGCGGAAGCCGCGGGAATGATTATAGGGAATGCACTTTCTGTTTTTCATCATTTGCTTTTTCATTTTTGTTGAACAGCTGCAGGCACAGCCTTCAGGGTGTCGGCTGCAGCACGTGGCAAAGCCTGTTTCTCGGTCTTAAAGCGGAAGATATCACTGAAGCGCTGCAATTTTCTGCGCCACATGAAACCTACACCATACTCGCCGATCTGACCCTCTAACCAGTCGTAGATGTTGTTGTTGTAGAAACCTCGGATATACTGACTGGCTCCATCGTTGAGTCGATATTGTATCTCCACATTATTAAAGAAGGTATCGTTGTTGACAGCATTCTCCATCTCGGCTCCCGAAGAAACCTGACCGCCCACACTGAAGCTCAGACGATTGTTGAAGAATCGCTTGGCAAACTTGAAATTGTAGTCAGTATGCAATGCACCGGCAGCATTGAGAGAGTTGTCGACAGTCATGCCTATATCAAGTCCCATGGAGCGCATGGCGGTTCCTGCAATGTTGTTGATTTCGGAATTGAGGAACGAGCTGAGGGCACTGTTCATCGAGAACGAATTGGTATTGCCGTTGGCAAGATACATGCCCGAAGCCAGCATGGTGATAGCCACCTTGCCACGTTCGTCCACACTCATCGTGTTCAACTCATCCTGGACGTTCATGTCGGAAGGTGCTGAGATGATAAACTGTATACCAGGCTTATTCAGTGTCTGCGACAGTTTCACCCCACACTCGAAATCTACCGATCGGCCTGTACCCTGCCCTTCATTCACGGTCGATTTGATCTTCTCGGTAGCCGTGATGTTGAGCGTAGGATTGAAAGGATCGCCCGTAAACTCGATATAACTTCCGTCCTGAATGGTAAAGGTCTTCAGTGGAATGACAGGCAAGGAGTATTTCATCTCGCCATTACTCAATGTATACTTACCCGACAGACGCAGATTGTCGGCAGGTTTGTAAGTCATACGCAAGTCGCCTCCACCCACAAGGTCAATATAATTGGACTTGTCGGCATTCAGCGCACAAAGAATATGGGCAGACTCATCTATCGACATACCCAAGAGCATATCGAAGCCTTCGAGTTTTGGACGCACCACCGTCTCTTGCTTACAGTCTTTGAAATCGGTAAACTTCACCAACTCCTCAAGCTGAGTATCAGTGGTGAGTTCCGACTCTCGCAGGATATAAGTCATGTCGGTATTACCCAGCACGTCGAGCTTACCTCGCATCTTCAGATTAGACAAGGCGCCACGCATACTTCCCAAAAAGTTGACATACGCCTTACCGAAAGCCTCGGAACGGGCATTCTCCTTAGCATCTACCAGGAGGAAGTTCTGGGCACGCATCCTGACATCAAGCATCATCTTATCGAGATTGGAGAAATCCAGATAGCCCTGTATGTTGAGCGGACTCTCATTGTTGGCATACATCATGAAGTTCTCGAAGAGCAACTTACTGCCGGCTATCCTCACTGGGTCGTTGTCGAAACGCATCCTCAGTCCGTAAGGCACACTCACTAAATAAACAGAGTCCATGTATATCTCGCCGTCTACCTGTGGCTTGCTCAACGAGCCCTTGATGGTAAGACTTCCCTCACCACAACCTTCCAGACCAACAAGCTGGTCGGGCACAAATCCATTGATGAAGTGGAGCGGCAGTTTGTCCATGCCGACAGTAGCGTCGAGATAGCCCTCGCCCTCCGACTGGTAAGTACCTTTGATGGTGGCTACGTCCTCATCGTTGTATTTCAGTATTCCGTCGACGGCATGAGTGCCATCGCTCATAGGCATATACACGAACTCGGAGCCGACATTACCCATCGGGCAATTCTCGTAAACCAAGTTGTTGACCGATAGATTGGACGATACAGACAAGGCCTCCTTGGTCTGCACGATATGGAAATCGCCATTCATGATACCTGAGACATCAGGCATATAAGGTATGACACTCAGTACCTTGTCCAAATCAAAACGGGTCATGCCGATAGTGATATCCTGCAGGGCATCCTCATTATCGTCGTTAGAGTAGATACGCACACCCATTCCCTTGCTGGCCTCCAGCTGAAGCTTGGCAGAGATACGCATATCGCGTCCCAGCATCAGATAGTTGTCATCGTTGGCTGTAAATTTCTTATATCCCAGTATAGGATGAGTATCGGTAAGACTCACCTTGATGCCGTTTTCCTGCATCATTGCCGCCAAACCTACACGCACGCCCAACTTGCCGTTGGCATCATAGATGCGGGCAGCGATATCGGAGCCTCGCTCTGCCAACTCGCCATCCACCAATGCCTGGAATACGTATTGCGGATTCTTCTTGTTGTTCACAATCCTCGCCGTATACCGGATGGTGTCGCCCTGGGTCATCACGTTGGCACGAACCGTATCCAACTGTACACCTTGTGCCACTAAAGAGTCGATATTAAGATGACCGTTCAGACCTGATATGGGTGAGGTACGAAGATCCATGTCCACCGTCTTGAAATGATAGCCGTTGTACTCGATAAAACGGGAGATGAAATTGTCTTTTCCTGTGGTAAGAGTGATGCGACCCAAGGGGAACTCGCGACGGATAGCCACCTGGTCGATACGTCGGTTCTTGAGTTGACTCATCACCTCGCCTTGCAGTTCATCAAGTCTTGACAGCAACTTTTTATAACCTCCATGGGTGTCCATACGAAGATGGAAGTCACCACAATTGAGTACGGCATGGGTTGTATCGCGACGAGTCAACACGTCGGCAACAATATCCACGGGACGATATTCTTTTTGCTGAGTCTTGATGACGATACTGCCCAACATAGCCTGCAGGTAGTGGTCCTCCTTCAGGTTGGTCTTCAGGTCTACCTGTCCACAGGCAGTTGCTCTCATAGGCACCTTGGTGAGTCCCATGAGGTAAAGGTCCACATTCCTGACATCAGCTACTACTGTTCCTTCCAGATTCTTGCTGTTGGTCAGCGCATCCAGGCTCACCAATCCCTTGAGCAACTGATTATTGCTGTCGATGTCTGCATGTACTTTACCATTTGCTACATGGGCAACAGCCAACAGGGTGTTGATGCGATACTTGCCATAATGCAGCTGTGCCACCTTTGCCTTGGCGTTGAGTCGAGTATGGTTGGACAAGAAATCAGTGCCCACGCCCTGGGCTTCCATCGATCCTGTAAAAGAGTAAAGTTCCTGATGAGGCAGGAAATGACTCACCTGTATCTGATGGGCTTGTACCTTGGCACGATAGGCCAGGTGGTTCATGTCGAGACTTCCGTCTTTCTTTGTATGAGTAATAACAGATGCTTCTACATTCATTCGTCCACGACCTTCCCACAAGGTCATCTTGGTGGCATACTTAGAACCGTCCACTGCGACATCTCCCTTCAGGATCATGCCATTAGGGATACGCACATCCTTCATTAGAGCCGGATCAAGCATTGCTGTTACAAATCCCAAATGATAGGTACGCGCATCTAAATGTATTTTCGCCTTCATCTGAGACATATCGTTGAGATGTGCCAACCAACCATCGGAGGACAACTGGAAGGCTGAAGGCAAATTGAGTTTCAAACCCGAATAGCTAAGACGCTGCATGTTTCCCTTTACTGTACCGGCAACCTCCATAGGATAATAAGGCCAGTTCCGACGCATCTTTTGAGGCATGTATGCACCGGCAAAAAGCATGAGGTCTTCTCTGCCGATACTGCCTCGTATCATAGCAGTCAACTTGCCAGGAGCGCTGTCGGCAAAGGCATTCATGTCCATGTCGACCATGGTCTGAAGAGTGGAGGAAGGAGTTCGCAGACAGAGGTCAGGCAACTGCAACTTCAATGAATCCATCACAAACCGGCCATACATCTGCTGTACGTTCAGACCACAGCGTTCTCTGAACTGTGCCTGACGAATCTTTACATCTATCTTCGAGTCACAGAAATAGAATGAGTCTGCCTTCAAGGTCATATCCAACAAGGCAATGTGGTTGAAGTCCAGACCTTCTGCCGGACGAAGCACAGAGATATTCTTACCAGCCAGCATTTCTGTCTGATAATTGTCGTAAGTTACCCTGCCCTTTCGCCAGTCGAGGGCACGCACTTGATAAAGTCCTTTGAAGAGATCGAGGTAGGTACCATGAGCCGTAGCATCACCCATATAGGCATTTACCCTGAGAGTATCTCCTGGCATGTGAAGCGCCAAAGCTGTGTTTTTCAACTTGAGCTTTTGGATATTCACCTTCCATTTGTTGGTCTTTGGCGTAGTATCGGGAGGTACGGTATCACTCAGTTCTACCGACAGACGGGCATCCGACAACAAGGCGTCATCTACATGGACAAGTTCCTTGCTCAGGTCGATGCCATGGGCACGCAATGCCATCTGCCCGACATCACCCTTGATACGCGCCTCGTGTATCCAGTTGGTGGTGTTGACCTTCATACGTCTGAAGTCCAACTCGTCCACCATTACCTGCTGCTTGAATAAAGGCATCAACTGAATGTCAACTACCATTTTTTCTATATCAGCAACTGTATCTTTTTTATTTCTGAGAGTTACATCATTACTGTTTTTCAACGAATCGATGGGCTGAAGCGCCTTCACACCCTCAACACCCAATCGCAGTGGAAAGACCAGTTCCACGTGCTTTACTGTAATATCCATGCCTGTAGACTCGGAAGCATAGGCAGCCACGCGCTTCACTGCCCAGTTCTGCACAGGTGGCAGATAAAGCAACAAAGTCAGCAAAGCTATCAGCAATATCGGGGTAAATACGATAACTGCCGCCCAAATTCCGCATTTTTTCTTTGTAGACATGGATTCTAAGTTTTATATTGTAAAACTGAAGTCAATTTCTTACTAACCATCGCCTATGGTATCAGTGATATGGATTCTATCGGTTATGGTGCTATCGCCTTCCATAGATTGTCATCGGGCAAAGGAGCCTCTACGACGATAGTCTCCTTAGATACAGGATGAACGAACTCAACCCTATGCGACAACAATGAAATGCTGCCGTCGGGATTGCTGCGAGGAGCACCATACTTTAAATCTCCCTTGATAGGACATCCCATCTTTGCCAACTGGCATCTAATCTGGTGATGACGTCCTGTCAACAGATTCACCTCAAGCAATGAGTAATGGTCGGAAGAACCTATCATCTTGTAACGCAGAATCGCCTTCTTCGAGTTTTTCACCTCATGATCATAGGCGTAGCTCTTGTTCTGCTTCTCGTTTCTCACAATCCAATTCACCAGCTCAGCCTCTTCCAAACGGGGCTTATTCTTCACTATGGCCCAATAAGTCTTGTGCACCTCGCCGTCTCTGAACATATTGTTCAATCTGCTGAGCGCCTTGGAAGTCTTGGCAAAAACAACAAGTCCTGATACAGGACGATCAAGGCGATGTACCACACCCAGGAACACATTTCCCGGTTTCTGATACTTCGCCTTGATATATTGTTTTACCGTCTCAGAGAGAGGCTCGTCGCCGGTCTTATCGCCCTGCACGATTTCACCACTTCTCTTTGAGACAATAATTATATGATTATCTTCGTAAACTACTTGCACGTTCTAATACAGATAGATTACATATTCATACCACCATCAATCTGGATAACCTGACCACTAACGTAGCTGGACATATCAGAAGCCAGGAAGAGACAAACATTTGCAATATCCTCAGTCTGACCACCACGACGCAAAGGAA
>ERZ1023674.182-NODE-182-length-17662-cov-27.066053_pt1 | contig 17662 bp, 9 predicted proteins | sample MGYA00380343_ERZ1023674 | MGnify/ENA primary metagenome ERZ1023674 (study PRJEB33179, sample SAMN07448985) | human gut metagenome | biome: Human-gut; feature: Human associated habitat; material: Faeces | host: Homo sapiens | place: India: Bhopal | collected...
CCCTATACCCAAGCCCTAAATCCCTACCATAGGGATTAGGGATGTAACCGCCCTCAGTGCTGTTTTTCTAAAATCATCCCGTCCTTCTTTACCATTAAAGAAGGCTCCACCTCTCATCTCGGTCTTCTCCCCCTCAGGGAAGAAGAGGAAAACCGCCCTCCGGTGCTCGAAACCGCTACGCTATAAGGTTGGCGGGGCATCAAAGCCCTCGCCATGGTTGTGCGGGATGGGACCGCCTTACTTTAGCGTGCTGATTGGGGGTGCATGGGAACAGCATGCTGATTGGGAGCGCTAGGCTAATGTTCCGGCTTCAACATAATCATATTAACTATATATAAGTATTTGGATTTACCATCATAACATCATACGGTGAAGAGGCATTGATTGTTTTCAAAGACAACTGTTTCATGTCACCAAACATTTACAAACTTTGGCTCTTCTCCTGTACGAGCTAAATAATCCTGACGGAGCATCTGCTCTAACTCTGCCATACGCTTTCTTTTTCTTTCCTTTGATGCCATGAATCTTTTCATCGCAGCATCACGCTTCTCCCAAAATTCTTTATTCAATATTTCCATAAAACCTCCTATTTTTTTTATTCAGTGCAAAGATAAGGGTTTTCCATGAAACTTCAAGAATGTATACCAACGTTTCCATTTTTATGCAACAAGATCAATCTACAACTCAATCTTCTTCAACGACTTCGAGTAAATTTCTACTTATCGTAAGCGTTGCACCACTGATATACTTGATTTCGCTGCCGATGACGGCTTTCTTGCCATTATAACTCTGTACGTATGCTTCCACACCTTTCATACTACCTGCTACCACTCGCACTTTGATTCCTTTCTTCAAAGGAACAGGGGCAGCAGTGACAGGCTCTTCATCATTCTCTACAAAATATCGATAGTTGGCAACAACCTGGTCGGGAATTTGATATATTTTCCTTTGACCTGGCATCGTCAGCATCTTGTACACATCCGAACGGAAGCGGATTTTGTCAAGTTGTCTCGGAGAAACATTGCAAAAGATAAAGGTGGAAAGAAATAGCTTTTCTTTCACTTTTCGCTTATTGGAACGTTTGTCTATATAAACTACTTTTACCTTGGGAATCCAGTAATCAAACCAAACATGATTGTGATTAAGATTGATTCGTATAGAATCAGCTATTCTCGTTTCACAATTCACTCTCACTACAGCCACATACCATCCTGCATCAGCAGGTTTTTCAAGCCCTTCATTAGGCTTTTCCGGAACCTTTTTCTTAGCGTTTTCTTCACTTTTTGCCACGGCTTCGCCGTCGTCCCCTGCAATAGTGGACGTTACCTGTGAGTGTATATTTGTCTCTTTCATCATGCGAATCAAGTTCGTTTTTTGATGTTGTTCATCTGAATCTCTACATAAGAGACACAGAAACTCTTTGCAAATATAAGATAATTGTTGGAAACTAGCAAATTATGCGTGTTAAAAAAAATAATAAAAATGATAGGGACACCTTCGTCTCTACCAAAGAAACAAAGATGCCCCTATATATAGTAAGGTATCAGATAATGTGGGTATAAAAGGATTATCAAAAAATAAGTATTGATATTTAAAAACCAGAATATACTATCTTACTGAAATCTTCTGACCCTTAGCCTGAGCACAGGACTGAGTAGATGCCTTCACGATGTAAATGCCGGATGGAACTCGCAGAATCATTCGCTGCTTGGCAGGCAACTGATAACTGTGAACCATCTTGCCATCCAATGTAAATACCTGAACCCTGTCGAGCTTCTCACCACCCAGAGCAGAAACAATAATCATGCCTGCAGCAGGTGAGTAAACCTTCACCGGTGCGCTCTGCTCTTCAGCCTCCATGCGGTCGATGCCGGTTGAGGTACGGGTCTGGGTGAGGAAGTATCTTCCGTGGTCACCCGCCTTCACCTTCACAGCCTCGCCTTCATGAACTTCCGTAAAGCTTGCCGATGCAGCATCGTAGAGATAAACCGGCGCATCGAGCTTGTTCACACCCTTCAGGGTAAGTGAAACCTCTTCAGCCTGCTGGCTCACGATACCGAGCGGAATCCAGGACAACTCAGGAACTGCATTCACAGCCACCGCCTCGTTACCGGCAACGGTATAGACCTGCGGAATATCCTTGAGGTTCTGATCATACAAGAGTTCCACATCCTCCTGGTCATCATAGTCGGCAGAAGCCTCCGGACGCAAGGCGATGCGTGCCCTAGAAGTCTGGCCGTTAGCATTCTGAGCCGAGACATTCACGTCTTTGAGATAATCAGAAGCAATGATGAAGCCTTGTGAGATAAGACGGTCTACATACATCGCAGAAGTGAACTTCACCTCACTTACAGAAGTATCCATCTTCTTGACAAAGAACGACTGTGTAGGCTGGATAACAAAATCCTTACTACTTAAATCTGTTGAAGAAACGCTTCTTATCGCATCTCCCTCTACCAACCATACAGCATTCTGCAATCCTGTATTCACCTCGAAGAACTTCTTCAGAGAGATAGAGCAGGTATATGGATTGGCTACGAGATAGTATCCGCTGTTGTTACCATCTCCCAAGGTCTGAGTCTTCTCTGCAAGATGCTTCTCATCATTACTGAAAGCAACGAGAAGCTTGCCATGGCCATTGTTCTTACCAACAGTTGCAGAATCACCAGTAGTTGTTGTTCCATCATAATCAAAGTACTGATAGCTGGTATCTTCCTTTGGCAAACGGAGGAGCGCTTTCTTAGTCTTATCCTTTGGCAAGAGCGCATTACCCGCCTTAATAGAGAAGCCACCGAATGTTCCATCTGCGGCATAGCTCTCGTCTACCTTATTATATACGTGGCTCCAGTAGCCGAGATTGAGATTCATATTATCTGTCTTAGCACCTTCAGGGTAATGAGATGCAGGATAATCACTCTTAGGTGTGATTTCCTTCACATCACTCTTCATCCAGGCTCTCTGATAAACCGGATACTTGCTTCGGCTATACACATCAGCTTTTCCATCAGCAGTCTTATCCGTAAACTTAATGTCCGTAAATGCCTTGGTTTCCTGTCGTCCATTACTTGCTGGCACATACATATCACCTGCGTAGATATACTGCAGAGGCGAAGCCATGGTGTACCACTTGTTAGGCTCCAGCTCTTTCTCTACCCAAGCCTTGTCATATACGAGATAGCACTGGTCACGAAGCTCGCCCTGAGGCTTGAAGTAAATCTGATGGCAGGTATTGCCATAGAACTTCTCGCACTTCAGATTACCTTCTGTATCCAATCCCTTATTGGCATCTGCCTCATTCCAGATAGCCATGATGTCGTACTGGATATACTTCGTAGCCTCATTACCCTTGCCATTGGTCAGCTTGGTAGCGATGAAATTGGTGCTACGGTAAACGATGTTACCGAGGTCAGGGAATGGCAAACCCTTCAGATTACCGATAGTTACCTTGGTAAACTTCATTGGCACATAGCTGTTCAGCGTAGGAATATTTACCTTTGGCGTAATACCGAGTGCATTACCATAAGCCTGATAATTTGGATACTCATTATCATGCAATTCAGTAGATGATGAGCGATGCCAGTTATCATCATTATTCCAGTTGGCATTCATACCGCCATCGGCAGTAGGAGTCCAGGTAATGAACTCCGGTACAATCTTCACCTTGAGATAAGACTCGCCTGGACAGCTGGTAGTTCCTGCAGAAGCAGCACCCTGCTCGAAGACGAATCTAAGCTCGTAGTAGTATCCCTCGTGGAAATTATTCAAGACATCATCAGAGAACTTGAGGTCGAGGGTAGACTGTGTACCTGCCACGATTTCAGGAAGAGTCTTAGAACCCAATGTTGCAACAGGAGTTGACAGTAATGTTGCCCCATCTGCATTCCACAATGGATCATTGGTAGTTGCAACATAAACATCAGCCGAAGCCGTACCTGTTGTAGACTTACTATCATCAATGAAGGTCAAAGTCTTGTCGCTTTCCCCGCTTTTATAGCTTGCGCTATGCAATGGAACCTGCAAGTATCCATTCTTTTCCTTCAGCTTCTTCAATTGTGGCAAACCGATACGAAGCGAAGCTCCATAGCTGGCTTCATTGAAAGGATAATCCACATCGTTGAATCCGAAGTTTAGCTGCGGACCATCTTTAGCAATACGCAGAGGCACAGGAATCTTCTCTGTACACATCAGATAGCTGACACTACCTACCGTATATACCATTTCACCTTCCACATATGTTCCTGTCTCTGGTTTCATATAAATTTTATGAGCACCATATCCTATTTCGCTAACAGGTATATCAATGGTTGTTGATGGTGTTGCCTCGTAAGGCGTACTGCTGTCATCAATATACCACAAGAATGGCACACCAGTAAGCGTAATCTTCTCGCCAGTAACAGGATTAATTGTCGTAAGACTACCTGTAAGTTTAACCTTAGGGTCAGAATCAGTACAATTCACACGATACTCTGTAATGACTTTACCATCAGTATCAGTAATCATTGGTGTCTGACCAATCATCTCAAATATAGCACTATAGATAGAACAGACATCAGAAGGTTTACCCCAATTTGCATCAGGTGCATCCGGATCACTATCAGCACATATTGACACATAATACTTCTTACCCTTTGTGAGTTTGAAAGGATGATTAGCCAAGATAATATAGGTTTGACCATCAGTATCTTTTTCTATCATGTTGACACCATCAATTTCATACTTTGCACAGGTTTCCTCAGAATCAAAGACATCAACAGATGCATAGCTCTTGGTCGTCGTAATTTCTTTAGCTGTAGCATCACCAGGTCCTTTTAACGAATAGTTGTAAAGACCTTCTCCTGTAACAGGGGAACCATCTTCGTTCACTAAACGGTAATGAATCTTCGTATTCTTATGGTTAAGTATAGCATTCAAAGTTTCGTGAATGGCACGTATCTTCAACTTGATGCTACCTGTACCCGTTTCACCGCAGGCTGGTCGGTCCTGATAGATTTCAACCTTAGCTGGCTTTAAATATATACGGATATCATCAACGGCATAGTCAGCACCTTGAGTACCCTTACTATAGTTATCTATTTCGATACGGAAGTCAGAATACTTTTCTGCTTGTGCATCTTGCTGAATCGTAATCTTACCATACACTTGATACCATTTAGCATCTTCAGGATTAAGACGGTTTGTTCCAAAATCACCGGAAGAGAATGACTGTAATAACTTTTTTCCCTTTATGTTACCATATTCATCCTTCTCTAAGCCAAATAACCTAAACATAATCTGAGGCTTGACAGATTCGTAGGTCAAATCTGCAATACAGGCACTAAATGCCATCTGCTGACCAGTACAAAGACTTGCAGTAAACTCAGCAGAAGCGATGGTACGGCTTTCATCAGAAGCATCTACATAAAGGAATGAACCCGACTGAGATTTACCTGTTGCCTCGTAAGTTCTATCATGTAGTTCCTTCCCCGAATACCACACGTAGCCATCTGTACCAGTTTTTTCTGCACCAGAGACACTTTTTATATTGGCCGTCTTATAAATACCATATTCACCATGCTGAGGAGAATGTTTGGTATTATAATATACATTACTGTCACCATTCTTATTTGCACTTTTATCTATCAAATCCTTATAAACGAAACCATAACTGCGCCTGTTCCATGATGACGGATTCTTACTTTGATTATCATCAGGACTTGTAGGCGCAGACAATGTTTGTTCTGGACTATCATTATCAAAAGAGATAACTGCAATATTGTTATAGTTCTCATCAAGATAAGATATTTGGCGAGTCACATCTTCAGCACCCATTTCTTCGAAAGTCTTTGGATAGAATCTGAAGTATCGTATACTGAAATTAGCCATCGGGCTACTAAATTCCCCATTCTCATCCTTAACATAAGCCACTACGTAAAAGTGATCACCTGGATTAAAGGTTGGTTTGGTAGCAGTACCACCATCCAAATCTGTCCACTTTGCATTATTCAGAAGACTTATGCTCAAATCAAAGAAACGTGGGAAATCAGTAACGTTACCTGATCCAAGAATACACATCTTGTCTTTGGTACCATTATAAGCTCGCCATTCTATCGTGGCAGCCTTCTTGATATCAGAAGAAAAGTCTGCTTCCGTAATCTTACGTTCAGCGATAATTGCATTTGTCTCTGCTTCTGTTGAACCGGCAGGATAATATACATGCTTTTTAGTATTGGTAACTGGATAGAAATAATACATTTTAGGATCTACAAAATCCAATCGCAAAGTCATCATCGAGTTATCATCCTTAAATCCTACCGTTACATTCTTATTATCCTCAAACGTAAGGTCCTTGCTATCATTTACAAGATCTTCCTTGAGAATATCAGCCATTTGAGTAGACGGAATAATATGGAAAATGTATCTGATGGATAAGGTTGGTTCATGTTCCATATAGGTTCCAGTAGCATCTATTCCATCGATATAGCGGCTTACGTCACAAGCAATAGTTTCACCCTTCCAATTTGGGTCACTAGGACGAGTATACTTTACACCCACTGTTGACTGCACAGCATGCTGCATCAAATTGAAAGCCATCAATCCCTTATCTACATTATTTGCATCTTTCACAGAATTCAATAGAGAAGAAGATCCCTCTACAGATAAGTTTGCTGATGCATTATCTGTATCATAATTATACCATCTGAAATAACCTAAAGGCTCCAATTGGTCACCAGAGGATTCGAAATTCTGTATAGGCAACATAAGAGACACAGTCTTATGGTCAGCATTATCAACAACATAGGTATACTCCCATGTAGACACCTTCTGGCGCAACTGATTCTTCGATTTATCAATTACCTCATAATCGTTATCAGCATTGGCGTAACCCTTATAATGCTTGAAAGGCGCATCTGTTGCTTTCTTGATATCATAAACCAACTTACCTTTAATAGTTGGTTCTGCGACAACAAGATAATTTTCAAGCACTGGGGCTTCATCAGAAAAATATACTTCTATACGACTATTCTTAAAATCAGTTTCATTATTATAGCTAAACGCAATATATAAATCTGACTTAGGAACAGAAGTCTTATCTTTTGAATAATAGAATAATCCTTTTGAATTCTTGTATTTGTACCCCCATTCGAAACTAGATGAAGAAACTGCACCATCAATATCTCCAGCTTCAGACACTGTAGAATAATTTATAGAACTCATCGGCTTGTTCGTTGTTTTATCAATAATACTTACACGATAGTATATTGGATTAGCTGATGCTTCGTAATTACCACTAGCATCCTTATTATAGAGACTAAAATCCTTTATTTGTGAAGCAATATCGGTAATGACAAGTTTTTTATCCTTTATTGTTGTCTCCTTAAGATAAAGAAGTTTTGTCTTTAAATTAGCTGAATACGCAGCATCCAAATCATTAAGGAGTGGAATTTCCTCCAAGCTGACGTTAAACTTGATGTTGAATGCATCAGGTTCCTTAATCATGATACCATACTTTACATTCGTATCTTCTATCAGTTTAGTATTGGATACGACACAAGATACCTTCAAATCATCCCATGACATTTCGGTAGGGAAAGTGAAGGTAGGATTCAACGCTGCAGACAATGTGCTGGCTGCATTCTCAGAGAACCATGTATAATATATTTCTTTTTCTGTTGTCTTATCTTTACGAAGAGTTAAGCCAGATGCAGTAATGCCAGGTATAGCATTACCGCTCTTGTTCGTAATCATCCATCGTACATAGAGGTCAGTTACTTTACTCAAATCGGTTACACCAAGAGCTTTACAAAGTCGCTGCTTATTTTCTTCAGTAAGCAGTTGTACCTTTGCCGTCTTCGAAGTGAATGCCTGACGGAAGTTGAAAACCTTAGAAGCATCTAATGAAGAATCATCGGTTGCATCAAAAGTCAGCTTATCCTTCTCTGATTGAGGCATCAAATTATAAGTGATCATCGCCTTAAGAGTTGGCTCTTGGAGAAGAGTATTATTACTAACATCTGCAGCTTCATCAGAAAGATAGACGTCTATCGCATAGTTAGACATCACATCTTCAGCATTCTGTAATGTAATCTTATATCCAAATTGTTTTTTATTAGCAGAAGTCAGCTGATCAGAATAATAAAAAGTACCTTTATCATTCTTACAGCTATAATTACTTAAAGTTGCATTATTAACTTCATCATAGGCACCCCATTCGGTAGATTTCTCTATTTTATATTCACTAGCTTTCAGAGTAGCATTGGTTGTTTTATTGCGCAAGTTGATACGCAAATAAATCTTCTTAGAACTCGTATCAAACGAACTTCCATCAGAAGTAGAAGATAAAGATAATAGAGACTCTAAAGAAGAAGCTAGATTAAAAGAATAAGTTGTACTACCATCTACCACAAAATCTGTTACAGACATTTTGTTTGTACCTGTATAATCTTTCAGCAAAGGAGCATCATTCTGTGACACCAACTTAAAAGTGATTTTCTTTTCTGCATTTTCATCACTAGGATTATTATATAAATTTTCAGATGATGAAGTTAACAGAACTATCTGATAACCTGAAAGAGCACCACCAGAATAAGTTATTGTCAAGTTTTCCCAACCATACAAATCATGATCAAACTTATTCATTTTTAAATAAGGCGCAACTTGGCTTGGATCATAACCATTTCCACGAAAACTCCATTGGCTACTAAAATCATCTACCATTTTGCCAGATGAATCAAGTATATACCAAACAGAATATTCTCCTTTCTGAATATAGTTATTGAGACTATTAAATGTTATTGAATTACTCTCCACCAATTTTAAATTAGTCTGTTCCGTTAATCCCCATATAGTATTTGGCAGCAATGCAAGCATTGCTACCAACATATATCTCATTACACTATTAAAAATCTTAGACTTAAACATAAGCTTCAATGTTTTTTAATATTAGTATTATTGTTTACATATCCAAAATGCACCGTTATGACGCCTTGCTGAGTACCAAGTTAAATCCTGAGAGATTGCTACACGATATACCAGCGTTGGTGAATCTGTGGCATCATTAACTTTTACTGAAAGCTGATAGATGATTGGCCCTATCTTCTTGCCTAACTCACCTAATGTTGCAGCCTCTATTCTATTTTCACCTGTTACTATCTTTGGTATAGTAGAGAAAGCTTTCGTCTCTGCATCCGTCTCTGGTTCTGAAAGTTTCGTCCATTTGAGATCCGTGAAAGATACTTCTGCACCAGTTGGATCACTATACTTCGTAACAGAAGGAACGATATGGAACTCCTCTAAATCATGGAAAGTGAGATTGAGCTGTTTTCCGTCATCTTTCAATGACGGAGCCGAACCGATAGATCCAAAATCCTCTACCTTGAGACGTAGCTTGTAATCGCTCAGTGCCAACTTTAAGACATGATGGTCGTTGCGGGCTATCTGATTCCAGTCGGTATACATGAAGTATCTCTGTGAACCAACGTTCGTTTCGAGCGTTACTACAAAGTAAGGATAAGCATTGCCTGCTCGACTCTCGTTGACATAGAATGAAACCGAACGACTGTTATCTGTATCATAATCAGTTGTGTTCTTGGCTACTGTCAAACCAGATGTAATAGTATGCGTAAAATCATCTCTTTTAGCATTCTCTACCAAATTTGGCGCTTGGGGAACATTCGCAGATGAAACTGGCTTTGCCGGAAGCAACTTGACATTTTCTGTTCCTGTAGCAGGATTGCTTGTAATATCACTGATACTCACATTATTTACAGTAATATCTTGACCTGTCATGTTGCGGAACTTGAGAGTAATCTTGGATAGCATTCTTACTACATATAAATCCTTGACATCCGGTTGGCCGTCAGAGCCGATAGTTACTGTCTGCTTGTTGCTCATAGGAATACCATTCGCTGTAATATCCATATCATTACCATTGACAGCAAATGATTTGGAATCGAAGTCAGGAGAAGGAGAACCCTCCGTAATTGTACCGAGTTCTGCATCTGATATATTGGCAAAAGAATAGACCGAATAAGTTCCTGCTTCCAATCCGGTAACTGTTACATCATCTTCCATATCTTTGCCTTCTGCTACGGTTGGCTGCTTGACAACTTTCGCTACCGTTTTATCAGACTTTACAAAGACAACTGTCCAACTCTTCATGTTCTCTTCTTTAGAACCGTCATCCCATGAATTGGGGCTTCCTGCAGTATAAGTTTCTGCACGGGAAGAAGCAGAACTTCCTGATACTGGAGACAGATTAAAATGGAGAGTATATGTCTTGTTGGTGATACTTCCCGGATCAGAAGCATCACTATCTGGCGAACATGCTGCAAAAGTCAGAAGCAGCATCACCAGGCAAGCCATATATTTCATTATATGTTTTCTCATTTTAGTTATACTTTGTAAATTAATCTTAGAGTTTAATATATTACTTCCCCATGGTCGTAATGTGCCCAAGGGACTACATGTATGGTCAACTTGATACCTTTAGACTTTCCCACCACTCCTTCTATCTTTACCTGATAGATGTTATTGCGGACGATACCGTAATACATTGGGGCGGTAGAAGGGCCAGTACCATTTGGGTCACTATGACGAATGGTGTAGGTATATTCCTTATCAGTACCTGTAAAACCAGCTTTAGGCTGTTTATTGGTTGCATCCCATTCTGTTTCTTCATAATACTTGCCTTTAAAGATAAGGCCAGTAGAATTAGCCTCGGTGTTATCGGTGGTTGTATTCTCCATCACATAATCGAGGATGTAAGATGCTTCTTCTACAGCAGTACTGGTAGAAGTTGTCTTCTTTACATTATATAAAGATGCAGGACCTTCGGCATTCGAGAGAGTAAGACCTGCACGATCTTTTGTCCAAGGGCAAACCACATAATTAGTAGAAGCCTTAGTAGTAGCATCCATTTCTTCCAATCCGAAATAAGTAACTGCAGATACAGCTGCATCTGAAGAAACTCGCTTTATCAGGTATTCTCCCTTTGTCAAGACTTTGCTAGGAGTAACAGATTCGAGCTTAAAACCGCCTACTACATTTGTTCCATCCATTACATTATAATAATAAGCATTGCTTGCTGCATCATAAGTTTCATTTGGAATGATGTCGATACGGGCAGCCAAACGCTCGATGTTTACATCTACCCGATATGGATCTGTTTCTGAACCTTCCTTTGTAAAATCTATCTTTGCATCTGTCTTTGATGACATGACAAAATCAGTGAAATTGGCGATAACATCATTGCGAGTGCAAACCTTATCCATTTGCATATCTCTGATTTCGCTTATCTTCTTTCCTTTACATCTGGAAGTCATATCACCAGCATTGGCGATAACCAAAACATGATAGTTTTTACCAACAATGACTGGATCAATTTCTCGCGGACCAGTAGTATAAGTTACACCACTCGTAGATGATAATGACTTTAAACCGGTAAATGTATATACATAATCTATTGTTGCATCAGCTTCCGACAAGTCATCTTTATCAGATTTATATAGTAAGACGGTAAGGGAATTGACATCATTTTCTTTATTGATTCCTTGTTCTCTTCCATCTCCATCTTCACCTCCTTGAGGTCCTGATACAGCCCTACTCGTTCGTGTATATCCACTATTTTCCACTGTCACCTGTACCTGAAGATATGTTTTCATATCCCCATTGTGCATTGGAAAGTCACTGATATTGTCTCTCACACAGGATGTGAAGGACATTACCAGTAAAAGGACTAGCAATGAGCGGATTATCGATTTCATCTTAAACATATACTTTATATTTTAGGGCTTACAAGAAGCCAGTAGGACTAATATTTTTTATTTTCGATTCTATTTGGATTCGAGAGTTTTAATGGAGTTCTTCGAACTGGATGCGCTTGCTCCAACTCAGTACATTCACACTGATGGTGATATAGCAATACTTGAGCTTGCCACCCTGGATAAAGAACTGAAGTTTGTAATCGTAGGCACGGTCTAGGAATTCCTGTGCACTGTAACTGTACTCCTCGCTGGTGCGAAGACGGCTCAAGAGGTCTGGCAAGTCTACATTGACTACCGTATTTCCGGTCTCCTTACTCTTAATCAGGAGTCGGCCATCCAGGTTGTAATCTTCGTGTTTCAAAATGCGGGAAGTCATAAAGTCAGCATGGGCTATCTTGCCCTGCTCGTCCTCATCTACCGTATTCCATGTAGCATGAGGGGTATAAATGAGTTTACGGCTCTCATCGAGAGAGTTATCCCAAAGGATGCGGGCATTATGGTCTTCGATGGTCATCGTGTAGTCGTTGACATCCATATCCTGTGGAGAGTCAAGGTCACGAAGCGCCACATTAATCTTCTTGGTATCACGCACCAGAGGGATGATTGCATAAGAAGGTTTTGAGGATGATACCTCTACTGCCTCCAGCAGCTTACCATGCCAGAGGGTATCGAGAGGAAGGCTGTTGTTGACAACCTCATCATACTCTCCCCTATTTTCATGATCGAGATTCACTTCCAGTGTCTGCATCTTATCTCCTGTAGCCGATGGAGCGGTACGAACGAACTTGGCGCGGCCTGAAGTTAACTGGTCGGCGTAAGCATTCTGTCCGGCAAGGGCAAGGAACTGATATTTACCTGGCTGCAGGTTCTCGACGTGCATCACATAATTTGGGTCTTTGAGAGGCGATGATAGCGCAGAATTCGTCTCGGTCTGTTGGGTTATATAGTTTCCGTTCTCGTCGAATACATACAGCGTTACCTGTCCAACATGGTCGTTGAACATGTCGGCACGCTGGAGGTTATAATCATACTTAAACTTCACATATACACCATTAGGACAATCGCTGTAATCCTGGTGCCACATATCGTGGCATGAGGTCGCGACGGTCAGGGTCATGGCAGCTGCCATGACACCCTTCAACCATTTATTTATCTTCTGCGCTATCATATCGCTAATCAATTATTATTTTCTATATTTATCTTAAATGTATTTACATCTTAGTGCAAAATAGCACCCTGTGTACGCTTAGCCCAAGAGAGGACGTTGATCTTAACAGCGATGTAAGACTTCAATTCATCATCAGTATCAGTAGTAACTGTTGGAACCTTTGGAGAACCCAATCCCTTAACACCTTTTACTTCAATATCATACCAGTTATTACGGAGTACACCATAACGACCTAAATAGTTGCCGTCACGATTTTTGCCTGATGGGTAAACACCTTTTGCTGATGGCTTATCTGTTTCTGTTGAATTCCAAGGTGTCAAATCATCACCAAAGTGCTTGATACGAACGAAATAATAAGACTCACCTTTCTTATATTCCTGAATAGAACCAAGTCTAGCCATTACAGTTTTTATATAATCAGAAGGAAGGCTTGTTACTCCTGCTACATATGTAGCACCAGTAATTTCTATTGAATTAAGAGTGACAGCACCTGCTTCATCTGTAAAATCAACAGCCAAAGAACTTTCATTAACTGTTGTAGGAGAAGTCACATTAGCTTTAATCCATGAATCATATTCCAAGAGGAACTGCTTCTTAATCTCTTTTTCTACAGCAGTTCTATCAAAGATTGTATTCTCGTCACCATTAATTACGTAAAATGTGTTACCATCATTCAGTTTAGCCTTAATCAAAACACGAGTTGTATACTTATCAATTTGATTATCTACATCAAATGTATTTTCAAAACAGTATTGAGGATTCTCATTTCCAAACTCAGAACTAAAAGTTGCAGAACTATTAAAAGTTGCAGAAGCATTACCTGTTTTATCATAATTAGGATCTTGTGCAAAGTAAGTACGATACATACCAGGCCCAACCTCATTTGAACCAACAAAACGATATTTATTGATAACACCAGTAGTTGCATTAGATGCCAAACTTAACCATGAACCATAGTCTTTTGTTGAACGCACCAAATAAGTAGTTTTATTTGTATTATCCAAAGTCCATGAATTTACTTCAAAAGCAACTTCAGATGTAGAAGAAGCTGGTTTAGAACCCGTCACAGAGGTTGTAGTACCTTTCTGCATAGTAACCTTAGCAACACCACGTTCTACATAAATCTCTGCAGGAGCTGCTTTTGCTTCAGCTTCTGTTTCCTTAATTTTACCATCAAGACTAACCAAGGTATTTACAGTAGCACCACTTGGATCACCACTACCACCAGCTTTGTTTGCTAATGGTGCATTTGCCATATAAAAACCTGCTTTGGTCAAATCCTTACCATCAGTAGCAGCAGACTTAGTTAAAAAATCATTTAGCGTTCCTGAAAATGCAGAACCATCAATAGTGATACCTCCATCTGTTCCAAGTGTAAACACATTATTACTATTCAAAACAACAAGAGCTAAATAATTTGTTGAAGGAGCATCAACCTGCTGTACTATAGTTGCAGATGTTGTTGTAACATTATCTGTATTACCTTTATCTGTCCAAGGTGCAGTATTCAATGGATACGCCTTTTTAAATTGTGCCGAACTCTCATCAGAACCATCAAAAAGCAAAAGAGTTGCATTCTTGACGTCATACTCAGATTTCATACCTGCATCAAACTGATCATTCTCTGAACCAGCACGAGAGCTACTACCTGACTGACTAGGCAAATTGATGTTGAATGCCACATAGCCTTTACCACTCTGATTAGCAGGGGTGTTACCACCTGCCAAGTCATCACTACTTGAACAAGAACCGAGCATCAGCCCCGCCAATGCAACGGAAAATAATAAAGTTTTCTTCATCTTATTAACTTTTTATTATTGTTATTAATATTTTATTTCTTTACTTATAAACGCTCTTAAAAATCTAATTGTATTACATTTTTATATATTTGGTTTACAATTCATCTAATACGTTATATTTGAGTTTCTTTCTATATTTATACTTAGAAAAGATATGCCTGAGCTAGGAGCCTGTCCCAGGCCAGGACAGTGTCCTGGCTCTAAGGAATAGCTATATTGTCCTAAACAGACAGTATGTATAACTTTATAGATTCTGTAAATTTTCTTTTGCAGAAGCAACACCTGCCTTGGCTGCCTGCTCCAGATAATAACGAGCTTGCTTCTCGTTGCCCTTCAGCATCTCATAGACTCCTCGGGCATTTTGGGCATCGGCACTGGTTCCTGCCTTGTCGAGATATTGTTTCGCATTATCTGCATCACCGGCATTCAAGCGGGTTATGGCTGCATTCAGATTTGCTGTCTCATTCTCTGGGAACATGCGGACGGCGATCTCCATCACTTCATTAAACTCCTTGCTGCCTGGCTCGTAAGTCTGGGCTACCATGAACATCTCCTCCTGGCTCAACTGCTGTGGCTTGGTCTTGATAATCTCCTTTGCCTCTTCCACATCGAAAGGTTTCACCTTATAAGTAATGTGGTAGTCGGAATGGCGGAGGGCTGGATACCAGGTGTCGAGCATAAAGCGATACTCTGAAGGATACTGCTTCTTAATCTTCAACTCGCGGGCATCCGGATTCAGACTCTTGTCTGCAATAATTGCCAGAATGGCATCCTTATGCTCCAGGTTGCTACCTTTAATATAAGCTATCAGACCATCCCAATCCTCTGGAGTAGAAGAAACCGTGAAGAGGTTGTTTGGCAACTTCACCATTCGGCGCACATATTCGGTCAGCGTCTTGGCACGGTTCTTTGCCAGATAATCATTATGGGTGTAAGGACTCTCAGGTGATGCATAACCATGAATATTGATGCCGCTCACTTCGAGGTTCCTGTCTTCCTTCAATGCATTGATGGTACGGATAATGCTATCCAACTGTTCCGGATTACGGCGGTAATCAGGATGCAGCTCTATACGGTCTACCGGGAAATCGATATAAGCACGCTTATCCAGATGACGGACCTTGATTGCCTCTACCTCCGGACGGACGAAAGAAGCTACCGGCTGGCGACGGCGAGAAACCGTGAAATCATTGCCATCCTGCAGATCACCACAACCGCAGAGGTCTTCGTGAATATCCAAATCGTAGTTTCTTTCCTTAGAAGAGAGAGGAACGGAGGCAAGATACTTCACGGTCTGCTGCTTCTTGTTGTCTCGCTTCACCACCAATGCCTGAGGTGAAAGCTGCAACTGTTTCTTTCCAACCCCTCGGTCAAACATGATCTGCTGTCTTCTACCGTTGATAACAATCTCTGGCATCTTGAGCAACTCTCCCTTATGCTTGATCATCGGAGTATAGACAAGCTGGTTGTTGGTAGGGAGAATCAGGGAATCGAGATTCAGATCCAACGCAACCGTAACCAGGTCATTATGATGAGACATCTGTACATTAGATACCTGAATCTTTTCAGCAGCCAATTTGAGACTCTTGCAATCCTGGGCAGCAAGAGGCATAGCCATCAAAAGAGAGCTGAATAATAATATATAGTTCTTAAAATCTTTCATACTCATAGATTATGTTTAATGAGTTACAACATATAAATAAGAGAAATGGCTGCCTTGGTAGGACCCACGTAGTTGTCATGAGATGACTTCTCCTTCTCGCCACAGGCACCGCACTTAAACTTGTCGTACTGGATATAATCATATCCGAAACCTACAGAGGTTTCCAGGTTCCAGTGCTTGGAAAGAGGCCATTGATAACCAGCGGTCACACCACCACCTACATACCATCCTTCATAGCGATGGTCGCGTAGTGATTTGAATATGCCAAGGGGTAACTTCACTCCTCCTGCATTAAACTGTCCGCCCATGGCATGAACACCCAAGAACCAGCCATTGAAGCTCTGGCAGAACCAGTAACGATATTCTGGTTGCAAAAGCCAATGACGAAGGCTTGACTGGTCGCCACCGGACTGTTTCCAAGGATTGAAGCCAAAGAATACCTGAGCGGTATGCTTCTTGCCTAAAGCAGTCTCGACACCGAGATTAGGAGTTGTTGTAGCCCAATATAAGAGGTTGGACTTGACTCCCGTGTTTTGCGCATAATTAGCTAGCGATACAAATATGAGTAACACTGTAGCTAAAATTAATCGTTTCACCATCAATTTTTCTTTTTTTGTTTCGTTTATATAAATAGGTAATTATAATAATTAACCGTAATACATGATAATTGGCATTTACCGGGGGCAAAAGTAGAAAAAAGTTGTGAATAGGAGGTGTATAAAATGTATTCTTTTGGTGGAAAGAAACGTTTTAGTACGTTATTTTACTGATTTTACACAAAGAAACCCATAATTTAGCAACATTTTATGCATAAACATCACTAAAGAAGATTCACCATAATTTTTGACAGGAAATGGTAGTGTAGACTATTAGAATACATATAAAGGTAAAAGAGTAAAAAGGTAAAAAGGTAAAAGGAGCTGTGAGGAGCTATGGAAAAAAGCTGGGCGATAAGAAAGCAGAACTGTGGGAAAAACAAAAAAGCCTCAGAAATCTTTCGAAATCTGAGGCTCTTGATAAAAGGAGGCGGCTACCTACTCTCCCGCATTGCATTGCAGTACCATCGGCGCAAGTGAGCTTAACTTCTCTGTTCGGAATGGGAAGAGGTGGGACCTCACCGCAATAACCACCTGATAATGGGTTATGACGTATTTGCACACAAGCAAACGTATAAGTAATGTTGAATGTTGATTGTTGAATGTTGAATTACAACTTTCAGCACCATTCAGACTGTACATACAGTTGAAACTATGAACTTTCGAAAGAAAGTGTTCGGGCAATTAGTAATGCT
>ERZ1023674.183-NODE-183-length-17458-cov-52.522669_pt1 | contig 17458 bp, 18 predicted proteins | sample MGYA00380343_ERZ1023674 | MGnify/ENA primary metagenome ERZ1023674 (study PRJEB33179, sample SAMN07448985) | human gut metagenome | biome: Human-gut; feature: Human associated habitat; material: Faeces | host: Homo sapiens | place: India: Bhopal | collected...
AGAAGGCACCGGCGCATACGCCCAGTGCATAGATGGAGATGAGGTGGCCTGCCTCTGGAATGGATACGTTCATGTTGTGGGCAACATCGGTAATGATACCCTCGATGATAAACTCAGTCATGCCCAGGGTGAATGTACCCAAAGCGAGTGCAAAAAGTCCTTTTTTCATTTGTTCTTATGAGTCAATATTATCCTTAAAAAATAGTTTCTCTCTTATTTTATGTCTTTGTAAGACAATAGTTTCAGAAATTCGTGTGCAAAGTTACTCATATTCCCTTTATCCTGCAAGTTTTCTCGCAGGAATATAGTAAAGATTAACAGAAAGTGTGGGGTGATTTTTTTTCTCTGATTTATTGTCACTATTGCCACTCTGAATATAACTGTCTGATAATTATTAATTTAAGCGTGGCAATAAGGGCTTTTCTTATTGCCACCTATTGCCACCTATTGCCACGCTAGGGCTAAAAAACGAGATTTCTCAGCGAAAAACACAGAATTTTCAAAGAAAAACACGAGATTATTGGAGAAAAAGTACGAGATTATCGGAGGAAAAATATAAAAAAGGAGAGAAAATAAGCAAAAAGAGATGAAAAAGTCTACTTTTTCAGCATAAAACAACTGAGTGTGTCTACCATTTCAGTTCATAAAGATAAAAAGTGTCTACTGAAATAAAGAAGAGTCAGCTGAAATCAGGAAAAGTCAACGCAACGTTTTGCCCAACTTTGCCCAAAGCCTTGGGCACGAATGCCCGAGCTAGTTGGGTATAAGTACCCATGCTCTCGGTCATCCGTGCCCATCGTTTTGGTCATTCATGCCCATCGTATCGGTCGCGCGTACCCATGTTCATGGTCATCCGTGCTCATGTTCGCGGGCACTATTTCAGTATGTGGTTTAACGATTTTAGTTGCCCACTTTTAGTTTTATTTGTAAGACGAGTTGATTCCGTTAAAACTTATTTATAATTCACGTTGACTTTCCTGAAACTTAGTCATATTTTTAGTTGACTACCTTAATAGATGGCCTGTGGTTTCATCTATTATATACATGTTCTCCATTCTCAAGCCTTTGCTGTTCTATATTGATGTGCCTCCGTCTGTTCTCGAAAGTGGATTGGGGTGTTGATAGATATGGGAAGGGGTGCTGGAAGAACCGGAATAAGTTGTTGGAAGATATAGGATAAGTTGTTGGAAGATATAGTATCTATCGTTGGGGAATATACTATCGTGAACCGCACAACAGCTGTTGTGCGCTTGCATATCAGCTGTTGTGCGCTCGTCCATCAGCTGTTGTGCGCTCGTCATCCACCTGTTGTGCGGTAAGTTTATATACAGAAATGCGTCTGCATTTTTTGTTTATGTAGCGAATCTTTTTATTTCGTTTTGCTTCCAAAGAACTTCATATTTCTATAATTTTACAGTTTCTTTTTGATGTTATTTTTCGAAACCGCTGTTTCGGAAATGGCGGTTTCGAATGCAAAGGTAATAAAAATGCCTGAATGTCAGCTTGTTTGTTTGCTAATTTAAGTTTTTTTATTTGTTTTGATATTTTGCGTATTTCCGAAACTGCGGTTTCGGATTCTGATTTTTATCTTCTTTTAAAGTTCTACGAAAAATCAATTCTTTTGATCTTTTCTTTCCTCATTTCTTATTTATTTTGCTTTTTCCTTTTCTGTTTCGAAGTTTTGCCGTACTTTTGTACCGGAATAGGAAAGAAAGATAAATAAGATGAATAGACGAAAAATGAAAACTGGGTCAATGGTGATGTTGGAAGCATCATTTCTTGTGGTGGTATTTTCTATGGGAGTACTTGCTCCTGCCATTGCCCAGAACGGACAGAACAGGAAGCCTCGCAAAAAACTGAAGGAATTACTGATGAAGGCAGATAGCCTGCGACTCCAGTTGCGACAGTCTGCTGATAGGGGACATATGCTCCAATGGGGCGACTCTCTTCTCATGGCAGAATTAGGCAAAAGTAAGATGAGTGAGAAGAAAAAGCAGAGGTTCATGAAGCATTATGCCAAGATTCAAAGACGCTTGAGCCTCTACGATCGCCAATTGTTCAGAGGAGATTCCCTGCTGGCAGCCAATTATTACAAGATAAAATATGATACCACCTACATCTCTCGTCCTCATGCCCGATGGACCATCAAACTGAGAGGCAATCTTTCTGGAGCCGATTTGGAAACTACGGCGAAGACGGATGGAACGGAAACCCATACCAAGGTGATGGCCGACTGCCGTGGAACCCTCTCTATGGCAGTGGCTTACCGGGGATTGGGACTTGGCTTGGCTGTGAACCCAGCCAAGCTGGTCGGTAAAAATCAGGACTACGAGTTCAATCTCAATTCCTATAGCAACCGCTATGGCTTCGACGTAGTCTATCTCTCGTCCAAGACATTCCATGGTCATCAGAAAGTGGGTACCAACGAGATAGATGTCCATAAGGGAGAAATCTCGCAGAAGGCTCTGAATCTTAATTTCTATTATGCCTTCAACTACCGCAAATTCTCCTTCCCGGCAGCCTTCAGCCAGAGCTACATACAGAAGCAAAGTGCCGGAAGTTGGATGGTAGGCGCCAGTTTTGACGGTTCCAAGACGAAGGTGAAGGGAATGACTATCCGCCTTAACGAGTTGGCACTCGGTGCAGGCTATGGATATAATCTCGTTCCATCTTCTCATCTGCTGTTCCATCTGTCAGCCTTGCCAACTATCACGGTGTATTCGCATGACTATACCAAGATGAGGGCTGAAGTAGAGGAGGGGAGTAGTGATACAGAAATCCCAACCGTTCGTAACAGCATGAAATATCATTTCCCGTCTGCTATCATTACCGGTAGAGGTGCAGCCGTCTATTCCTGGCGCAACAAGTTTGCCGGTGCCACTGCGGTTTATAATTTCTCTGTAGCAGGAGATGAGGATCACCTGCAGGTGAAGAGAAACAAATGGCGAGTAAGAATGTTCTTCGGATTCCGGTTCTAGGAGCATACTTTTCTTCTTCCTATGTCAGTTTTTGTCGCCACCGGATTGTAGTTTTGCAGCAGAATTGACAATCACTCTATATAATAAGGTATGAAGGCAGGAAGAAGGAGGGAGTGGAGTCCCTGAAATGTGAAATATAAGAGGAATCCATAAGATTTCTTGTTAAAAGTTTGGTGGTTCATCAGATTTTTACTAAATTTGCCATTGGATTAGTGACAGGGCAGGGTAAAGTGCTCGCTTGAAGTCGCTATGATGCAGAGAAACAAGATAAATTAATCTAGAATGAGTATGAGTGAATCCAAACAAGCATATTATGAAAAGCTAGTTTATAATGAGTTAATGACTCGTGAATTAGTGAATTACGGTAGAGTGCTGGCTAAAAGTGAAACACTTGAAGCTTTATCTGATAGGCAGAAGGATCGTACAGTCTCTGCTTACTCTGATCATAATGTGTTGAAGAAGGCTTTTATTGTAGTTATAGATTTGCTAAAGTTGGTAGAAGGAAATGATTGTGTTGTTATTGAAGGAGGAACACGAAATCGTGTTTTTCATTATGTAGGAGAAAGGTCTGATCCTCTAGGCAACACCAATTGTCGAATGATAAAGGATGTAAAGCGTTATTGGGAGTTTTGTCAAGATTCTGGTGGCTTTTTCCCTGAAGTTTGGCTAGATTACTTTTTTAAAGATACGTTGAACTTACAAAAATTGAAGGAACGTAAAAGAAGACCTCTGATTTGTGTAGGCTTAGATCGTTCTTTAACACATTTAGAATATTTACCAAATTTATATGAAGCAATAAAGAAAAGGCAAGTTTTAAAAATTTCTTATGCGGAACGCTATGGTGATAGAACGGAGTTGATATTCCATCCTCATCTCTTGAAAGAGTATAATGGTAGATGGTTCATCTTGGGAGTGAATGAAGATGGTAATTATGGAAAGTATTCCGTAGACAGAATCTATAGTTATTGTATAGTTAATGGGGTGGATTATGTTCCAATGAAGGAAGGTGAATATAAGTATTGGAATCAAATAATAGGAGTTTCTCATCAAGAATGGACTGATGTGGTACATATAACGCTTAAAACGCATTCTCTTTATAAGCATGGATTGTTTGTCAGCAAGCGTTTTCATGAATCGCAGCATGAAGTTTTAGCTTTTGGAAATCATGATGGCGAAGAATATGGAATGCTATCTATAGATATTGTACCAAATAAAGAATTTTATGGTCGTATGTTGCTGTATGGGGATGACATAGAGGTTGTTTCTCCTTCAGATGTGAGAGAGCAAGTTAAAAAGCGAATTGAGGCTTTGCGACAGCGATACTCAACATAAATGGACGAAATAGTAAGTTTATTAGTGCGGCACTAGTATAATTGAAAAAATGTTTGTTCATTATGGAAAATAGTCATATCTTTGCACTCGAAAGTGCATTCTTAGGTGGAATAAACTTTGAGTTTAGCTTCATCTTTTAGGCAATGTACAATTTAGAACAAAAAAAGAATGATTATGAAAAAGCAAAAAAGTAATAAAGGCTGGGATTTCCTCGACGCATGTACTTCTGAACAGTTGAACCTTTTAAAGGAAGTTCTTTTTATCGATGACAAAAAGAGAATCTCTATCGATTTGACTGATGGAGAATGGAAGCGAATGGAAAGAAAAGTCGGTAAGGCAGAAATAATAAAAGCTTTATCGGTGGATGGTAAGAATATAGATTATTATGTCTATTTGAAGCATGTCGCAGATATACTGAAAATCAGTAATATGCATAGCAATAGTTTCGTGGATTATGAGGATGCTATACTTCTTGCTTGCTTAAGGCAACTGGCATTAAAGAAACCTGTTTTTTTTAAAAATAATTATAATTTGGCAGCAAGCTCTGCTAAGGATGTTGTGGAAGAGTTGGAAGTTAGATTTACGACTTCGCCAGCTCTCAGAATATCTTTGCCTGTAGTTTTATCTGCTATCTATGCAGAATCTTTGTCCCTATCAAAAGCTTCAAAGAACGTGATAGATGATCGCTTGAAAGTCTTAGGGGTATTGTCTTCTTTTGGTACTTATAATATTGCATCTTTAGCTACTGTTTATACAATTGGCGCAGCTTTTGGTCCAATTGGTTTGGCTGCTGCTAGTGTATATCATTTTGGAAAAATGTTGTTTTCAAGTAATATGCCAAAAGACAATATTATACCTGTAACTTGCATCCTAATTATGTTGCGCAGACAGGAGCAGGATGCTGTTAGTGATAGATATGCTGCTTCTGATATCGTAAGCAGGTTGATGTCTGATTCTATTTCAGCTACAGATGAAAAAGATATAGCCAGACAAAAATCAAATTTTCTTTTGTCATTTTTCATGATAATGCTAAAGAATAAGGATGTGAATGTTTACAGAAAAGTGTGCCAACTTTTTCCTAAAGCAAATGGTGGTGAAGGAAATATGTTAATTAATGTAGAAATGGCTATAATAAAGCCTTTGCTCCCTTATGCAAATTATTTGGTAGAACGTTTTTATACATTACTTTTCCAAAAGCAAAATATCGAGGAATATGTTAGGTATGTTAGTGATATAACAAGTAATAATAGTGGATTAAAATCTTGTTTAATACAAGATTTTATACCAAGTCTTGTGAATGCTTATTCTAACATTCGTTTTTATGTAGCAACATCGGATAAAGCTAAAGTTTCTGTTTGTCTTGGGTTGATGGGGCGACAATATTCTGAATTTTGTATAGATTCTCTATCTGCAAATGAGAAATATTGTATTATTATTACTAAGGACAAAAAAAGTCAAAGTACTTTTTCAAACCATTTGCTCCCTGGAGGAAAGTGCTTCTGTTTGATGGATGAACAGGAGAATGCTCTGCCATTGGGTGAGAATGTTTTAGTGAAGCAACTTAAAGAAGAAAATTACAAACTGATGCAGCGTTTGGATGATTATAAGAAAAAAGAGTTGTTGTGGAAAAATGCCACTCATTCTTTCCGTCATTCTCATATGACACATTTTATTAATGATATAAGAAATGCGACATATTATTTAAAGAAACAATATAATGTAGAACAAAATATTCAAAAAGTCGAAAAAACGTTGGCTGAAATGTCAATGTATGTTGAACAATTTGGAAAGGATGAAATATGCAAGTGTGATATTTGGGAGTTGTTGCAAGCTACTTTCAAAGATTTAGAAAGTAAGGGGGTGTTTGTTGTTTGGAAAAATGTATGTGTGACACAACCACAGATTGTTGCTCTATTCCCATGTCTTTTCAAAGAATGGGTTTTGGAAAATATTTTGACTAATATTTATACTCATGCTTTTCCTGATAAAATAGAAGAAAAAAAATGTATAGTATGGATTACTCTAAGGGAACAGGAAAGCTCATTTGTTATCGAAATATATAATAATGGACAAACTTTTAATGGTGATCCTGGTCAAATTTTTCAAAAAGGAAAACATTTTGGTGATACCGGACATACTGGATATGGGTTGTATTATGCAAAAATGTATATGCGTGATTTTCAGAATGGAAACATTGAGATGATGCCGTTTACTCAAGAATATTCTATAGGTTTTAAAATAACAATATCAAAAAATTAATTATGGATAAAAAATATAAAATTCTATGGTTGGATGATGAATTTGAAGATTCTACTTCTCCAATGTCAAAAAGTTTGAAAGAGTTTGAAGAGTCTCCTTTTTCATTAGAGTTTGAAGTGACAAAAGTCTCAGCAGCAGGAGGCTTTAGAAATATGTTTGTAAGTACCTACTTTGATGCTGTGATTTTAGACGTTTGGGGTAAAGATAATTTTGATGATTCTGATCTTTCGGCAACGGGCTTTCGTCATGCTCTAGAGCCGATAGTCAATACACCTATGGTAAAAATAGTCTATACGGGCAAGGGCGAGGAACAACCATATGCTGTTGAAAGTGCTGAGGAAAAAGGATGTTGTGTAATAGGAAAAAAGGATTGTCCTGTACCAGAGTTGTTTGAAATAATAAGAGAAAAATTGAAGGATAGGTTTTCTATAGATTTCCCTTGTGTTTCTGATATATTAAAAGCTGTCATTGTTAATCCTGATGCGATGGAGTATTGGCGTCAAATACGTAGTGAATATAATGAAGTTTTTGTAAATGGAATTGATCCCTCGGAAAAGGAATTAACTTCTTTGAGAAAGTTTTTAGAAATCGTCTTTAAAGATGATTTGCTTGAAAAAGGTATAATATCTGTTACACCTTCACCCAATGATAAAGTCATAAAATTGGGAGCTTGCCTTAAAGAATTGCAGAATAAATGCCATCTTGAATTAGTTAAAGCTTCATTTGAATATCTGGGAAAAGTGGCAAATCAGCTTGAACATCGTATAGAAGATTCTGAATGTTTTTTTTATAATTATGGCTTATATTTCTTGAAATCTATTTATAATGCGCTTTTTATCTGCCTTGTATGGTATAGTAAATTCTTGGCAGAAAATCATGCAAATTCAGGTTATGTGGAGTTTGATGAAGATCTTCAGGTATATCATGTTAATAATGTACTTTTGCCTACAATGCCCAATAATTGTATTGGTGCTAAAGTTCGACTTAAGAAGAAAACTCGAAATACTCAGTCTAAGACGAAAAGAAAATATCCATATTTTTCTAAATATGAGATAATCGAATAGGTTAAGTTTTATACATTGTGCATTCCAAAATGTCCCTGTTTCTATTAGGCAACCTTGGGTTGCTCAAAGATTACTAACGAGCTTAAGGAACGGCTCTTTAGATAGGGATGTTTCGGATGCGATATAAGAAGATTTTTTGTTATGTTGAATGAGCAATTAAACGATTTGTATCGCAACAACTTAGGTAATTTAATGGAGATGTATTCTGTACTGGACGGCCAAAAAATATTCCATTATGTTGGTCCTTTGCTTATCTATTGTTGGGAAGAACGTTATTTAAGTTCAAAATACAGATTAATGATTATAGGACAAGAAACAAATGGTTGGTATGACAGTTATGTGATTAATAGTGAGACACTTTGGGAAGACATCGCAAAGTATAAAAGTTTTAGATTAGGAGAGTTTAAACAAAACTCTCCATTTTGGCGATATGCTCATGAATTCAACAAGCGTGTAAATGGTGTAGATGATTTAAATTTCATTTGGTGTAATATTAATAAGTTTGGAGTTGATGGTCGTGGAAGAGCAAGTCCTTTAGTTACAAATTCCGAGAATTGCTATTTTAATTTGTTGTCTGAGGAATTGGCAATATTGAGACCTGAAGTTTGTTTGTTTTTGACTGGTCCAAATTATGACGATGATATTAGGCATAAGTTATGTGATGTACAGTTTGAAGAATTTAAAGATTTTGATATTCGTAAAGTGGCAAAACTAAAGTCTTCGTTTTTACCAAGTAAATCATATAGAACATATCATCCTGGTTATGGAAACAGAAAAAAGTCTATCTATGAGTTAATTCTGAGTGCTATAATTGATGATATAGGGAAATAACATCTTATAAAAATCACAAATATCTATTAGAATTGGTGCGGGCACCAATTCTTTTTCATTTTTTCTTGCTCGTTTTGAAAAGTTTGCCTATCTTTGCAGCGCAATTCCAATCAAAGGGAGTGCAACGGTCTTTGACATATTGAGGATATATTCAGAATGGTGGACATCACTTGACATTTGATGTTGTCTAACACATGATGCGTTGTGTTTATTATCTATTATTAATTTTCAATTTTATCAAACCGTTGGCGAATGACAGGTAATAATACTTGTTTGCAGCTGACACAAAAAACAACAAGTTATGAAACAGAGCAACAGAAAAGAAAGTGTCATCAATGGTAAGAATGTGTTGAGAACTGTAGCGTTGGCTAGTTCTTGTTTAGCAGTAGCAGCAATGCTTGTACCTGCAACTCCTGTAATCGGAGGAATTGGGCTTGTTTGTTCTAAGACAATCCCATTTTGGTTGCGAGGACACGCATTCTTTTAATGCCCTCATTTTTGCATTGCTTCTATACGGACAATGTTTGTGTAGAAGCATGCAAAAGATGGCAAGTGAGTAATGTAAATTGTGAATAACCCTCAAATAAAACAAAGACATGAAAAAAGTAAACGACAAAACAGTAATCAATAGCGCGTCAGCAACTTGTAGCGCTCAGTCAACAAACAACTACATGCAGTACCCAAAGTACCGTAACAAGCAAGGACATGGCTGGGCTGCAGAAGATGCTAATGCAATGGCAGACCGTCTTTCTGGAAAGAAAGTAGAACAGGTTGGTCGTGACAACTGCCTTAATGGTGCAGATCGCATTAGCAATGGTATCGAAATTCAGACGAAGTATTGTTCTTCCCCATCTAAGACTATAGGGGCTGCTTTTTCTGATGGTTCGTATCGCTATGGTGGAATGAAACTTGAAGTTCCAAAGGAGCAGTACGATGAGTGTGTTCGATTGATGGCTGATAAGATTCGTTCTGGTCAAGTTCCAGGTATAACAGACCCTGCAGTGGCAAAAGATATAGTCATTAAGGGCAATTGTACCTACAATCAAGCGGTGAACATTGCCAAAGCTGGAACTTTGGATTCTGTTAAGTTTGATGTAAAGACCCAATCGGTTTCTTGTTCTATCACCTGTGGTTTTTCCTTTGTGCTTGGATATGCTAATGCTATCCGTAGTGGTAAAAGTCATGGTGAAGCCCTCAAAACAGCGTCTGTACAAATGGCCAAGTCTGGAGGTACTTCTTTGGTTGTAGGTGTTGGAACACAACAGTTACTCCGTACAACTGTCGGTCGTTCAATGGCATCGGCTGCAACAAGTTCTGCCAGGACCATACTTGATGTTGCAACAACAACTCAAGTCGGGAAGACTGTTGTCGAGAAGACGGCTTCGGCGTTAGTTGGCAAGGAAGTCGTTGGACAGGCTGCGAAGAATGTAATCGCTAAGGGTATGCGAACTAACATGATAACAGGTGGAATCATGCTGGCAGCACAGACGATACCTGATGCTGTGAAAATGTGCAAGGGAAAGATGTCGGCTGGCGAGTTTGCCGAAAACACAACAAGTAATGCAGCCGGAATAGGTGCAGGTTATGCTGGTGGAACCTTTGGCGCAGCGTTAGGAACTTTTGTTTGTCCTGGAGTTGGAACAGTTATAGGTGGACTTGTCGGTGGAGTTGCAGGTGGCCTTGCTGGTTCTTCCGTTGTACGTGGAGTATTCTCGCTTTTTAAGTGAGAATACTCGCAGTAAAGCTAAGTTTTTGAGTTTTTTGTAGAACACTTAGAAGGATAAATTATGAGCAAGATAGATTTAGTGAGCATATTAGTAAGGCAACTTTGTGAGTTGGATGACCATGAGAGCGATTTGGCAGAAGATGCTTTGTACGATTTTGTGAGCAATCCTAATACATCACTTTCTGAAAACAAGATGCATTAGCTTTGATAGAACGTAAAATCAAGCATATAGCAGAAGATATCGGTTTCTTCGAGGAAGAAGATATTTCTGTTAGGATAAGTGATAAAGATAAGTTTGCGCTATATTCGCTTCTTGTAGCTCGACGTTATCTGATGGATCAGATAATGGGTGAGCCAAGCAAGGATTACGTGGAACGTGTCTCTTACCAAAGTGATAAGTTGGCAATGCTGATGGGCGAATGTTTGAAGCAAGGTACTGAGATGTGGAATGCTGTTAAGAATTCTTCATCTTTTAAGGCGAATGACTACCTGCAATATGGGGAGTATGTATTAGAATATAAGGCTGATTCTTGTCAGGCGGTATTGGCTTTGGAAGACGATGATGCCTATGGTTCAGCTTTTCCTTTCATACATCGGCTGATTTACACTCTTGGTGAACAGATAAATCTGTTTGACAATAACTTGATGAAGAAAAAACTGATATTGGATGCTCTTGCAGATAAAGGTTGGGCTGCGGAGGATTTGCCATCTGAGGTCACTAGTTGGGATGAAAGTGTGCTCTTTACTCCAGCTTTTGAAAAAATCAAGATATGTCCAGCACTACTTGCTTTGCATTGTTCTTTGCCTTATAGTATTCCAGATATTGTGAGAATGAACAACTTTGTTAGCAGAACAGCCATTACGTGCGAGAAAAGCTTTAGTGAAGATACTTACCATGTCAATGATGATATGATTGATATGTAAGTGTATTGTGAGTAATAATAAATAAAAGATAGAAATTATGGAAAAGAATATCAAGAAAAGAGTGTGTAGGTTGGCATTGGTATTGAGTGCCATGCTGGTAGTGTTATTTGGCTATTGGTTCTTCTTGAACCCTCATGGCTATTGGAAAAAGCAGAAAGAAGCTGAAAAAAATGAATACATGGAAAAGCAAATGCTTTGGCGGAAGTCGGAGAAGATGACAATGCAACAGATGTTGTCGGACATGACGCTAATGGCTAAGGGGGATTCTGTCAAGGTTTGTTGGCTAACCGGTCTCTCGCTTTCTGTTTATCGTGACTTCATTCATGGTACTGCGCAACCTACAAGGAATGCTTGGGCTCAGACAAGATATTGGTATATGGCTTCTCTCGCTAAAGGCAGAGAATGGATGGAGGAGCGTGCCAAGACGAGGATTCACAAGAGCCTGATCTTTGTGGAATCGAGTAGATTTCAGGTGCAGAAGGATTCCTTGAAGGATTATCGTAAGGAGAAACCTACTCATACGGAGATTGAATATAATAAGATGTATCCAGCTTCTGGTAAGCCTACTGATAAAGAGTTTGAAGATTGGAGAAAAGAGTATAAACGTTTTCATTTGTTCTAAGGGGTATGAATGCAAAGTTAAAATTGGTGTTGGCTGTAGTTTTAGCCTTGTGTTTCTTGGGTTTGTCTATAGGAGCACTAGATGTGGTGCCCAAACATATAGAAGATAGATTCTATGTTGTGGGTGTGGAAGGTAAATGGTCGAATTTAGTTTCCCTCTTGTTCTATGTCATGGCTGTAATGTGTGGCTTTTATGGTTGGTTAGTGTTTAGACATATAAAATATAAAAGAAGATATGGATAGAATTTTGGGGTATCTAGCTATGGTCTACATCTTTTTGCCCTGGCGACCGATAGTTGTATTGGTGGCAGCGATACTGTTTGTCAACATCAATGGTACGGAATTGTATGGATGGCAAGCTGGTTTGGCGCATGGATTGTTCTTCCTGCCTAATCTGGTGAGGCATCTCTTTGACGGCGATGTCCTTTTCAAGGCTACCAATTGTACTACAGGTTATCATGTTGCCTGGTGGATAGCTACAGTTGGCTCTTGTATCGGTTGGCTCATTGATGCTTGCTTTTCTTTTATGAAAGCATATTCATTTTTGGGGAGGCGATAAGGCAGGAGATGATTGATATCTTAAAGGATATGACGAAGAGTTATGAAACCGGCGAATGCCTGAATGGGGAGGAATAAAAGAATCCTCAGATTGGGAACACACTGTGTGCCCAATCTGAGGATACGATGACTGTCTCCTTACCAAGATACCTTTCTATCTTGTCGATGTATGAATGACGAATAATAGTTGCCATATTTTTATCTTTTATAATGGATATAAATCGGAAATATTTTATTTTTATCTTCTATAAAATACAAAAAATGAGTTCCCTATGCAATATAGTTTTAGATAATCCGTTATCTAACAATCCGCAAAACGAAAATGCTGATAATCTTTGTGGATGTAGTAAGATTTGAAGCAAAAAGTGTAACATCAAAATGATTAATTATGAGAAGAATTGCATTTTATCCAGTAGGAGGAGAGCGTGTTAGTCTACCAGAGAGGCATATCAAGGCTTATGTAGACGATTATTGTCACGAGTTTGGACAGACGGATACAGACACAAAGTTGATGCATCTGCTTTATGTTGCCGACAAGGGCTTTGATATCTTATCGCATATTCGTGAGTTTTTAGACAATCATCCTGAGATTGCCCAAGATAGTATCAAGCAAACATTGGCGTATTTCGTTTCGCATCTTAGATATCCTGACGGTGATAGATACGTGGATGACCAGTTTGCAATGGCTAATTATCTTAAAGAAACACTTAGTTTAGAGAAAGTGTTGGATCTTCTCATGATGGAGATTAGATTGAGATTCTCTTATACAGAAGACGATAAGTCTGTAACTTTTACGCAGAAATACCTAAGGTGGGATAGTCTGGCTTCATTGAAAAAGTCTTTGAAAGGTGAAGAGCTACTAAAATGTATGGTTAATCCTACTGGCTATTATAGTGTATCTGAATCTGATATTGTTAAAGAGAATCTTTGGCCTAAGCTGACTGGGGAGTATATGCGTTCGCATTGGTATGACGAGTCCATAAAAATGGTTTATCCAAATTCTTACGAGGAGCAAGTGATAAATGAATTCAATAAAAAGGCAAAAGAGGATTGCCGGTACTTTCTTGGTGCTCCTGCTGAGCCGTGGAGAGGTAACCCACTCAAGGCGAAAGTCGTTATTCTTAGCCTAAATCCAGGATTTAAGTTAGGTGTGAATGATAATGTGCAATATGAAAGATATAGGGCACCTTTAGAGGATGCTATGGCGGAGTTGATCAATACGCTGTCATTTCAAGTGAGAGGATTGCTCACCCCACAGGAATCTTATGTTAAGAGTCATGAAGAGTTCAAGGAAAAATATAGCATGGAGGGTTCCCAAGTCCTTTGTGGCGATGCATTGAATGAAATCGGTGACTATTATTGGTATAATAATATTAATCGCCTCAACATAAATCATCAAAAGGAATATGAGTTCTTCCGAAACTTTGCAATAGTTCAGTATTGTGCTTACACTTCTGTTTCCTTTAAGGATTTTCCAAGGGGTGTTGTGTTGCCATCTCAGGAATTAACAAAGAAACTAATTAGATATTTGGCTTACGAAAGAGAAGATGTAGTGTTTGTTATCATGCGAAGTGCAGCTAAATGGAAGGAATTACTAGATGCTGATGTTTGGGAAAAGATGCAATCACGTCTTATCGTTAATAAGAACATGAGCCAGTCTTTATCTGAGAATAATCTTGGAAAAAAGAACTTCAATATGCTCATAGAGTATTTGAAATAACAGAAGAAAGGGTACGAGGGTATCTTAGGTTACTTTTTTAGTATCTTAAGATACATGGCAAAGTATCTTAAGATAGTTAACGATGTATCGGGAATATACCCTCACCATTCGCCCCAGCCGTGATTTCCTTCAGGAACTGTTGTGGCATGGCAGAAATATCATCGTACTGAAGCCTGAGAGCTTGAGGCAGGAGATGATTGGTATCTTAAAGAATATGACGAAGAGTTATGAGACGGGCGAATGCCTGAATGGGGAGGAATAAAAGAATCCTCAGATTGAGAATACACTGTGTGCCCAATCTGAGAAATTCCTGTTATTTATATTCCTTCTGTCAGGAACTTGCGAAGATGCAGGTGCGTGATTCCGTCATTATCATTTTTGGTGAGCAGAGGGGTCATGGAGATAACGTACTTCGGGTAGTTGTCCTTGATGGCACGGAGATTGCCAAACTCACGCTCTCTGGTTGCATCGTCGGCTATGATGTAGGAAGCTTGCACGTAGATGCGTTCGCCGCCTGGTCTGGTGCATACAAAGTCGATTTCTCCAGCTTGCAGTTGTCCTACATAAACTTGATAGCCCAAGCGTATGAGGTTCTGATAGATGATATTCTCTATCACTTTCTCAATGTCTCCTTCACGTGTTCCCCCGGCAATGGCATTTCTAATGCCGTTGTCTTCAAAATAAAACTTATCGTTGGTTTCAAAGATACGTTTGCCGTGGATGTCATAGCGGTTCACCTTGTGCAGGATATAGGCTTCACAAAGGAAGGATATGTAATTGATGATAGCCGTGGACGTTATAGATTCGCCTTGTGATTTCATATATTTGGCGATACTGTTGGCGGAAATCAACTTACCGGTGTTGTCTGCGAGGAAACGTACTAAATTCTCTAAGAATGGCACGTTTCTTATCTGGTTGCGCATAATGACATCCTTAAGTAAGACGGTATGGTAAATATCCATTTGATATTCACGTGCATCATCCTCTTCAAGACCTATCTTTGCCAGACCAGGCAGACCACCATACTGAATGTACAGAGCAAGTGCTTCGTCATTATCTGATAGTTGATGAAATTCCAGAAACTCGTTATAGCTCAGCGATTGGATATAGATTTCCTTATATCTGCCACCGATGAGTGTGCTCAGTTCATTGCTCAGCATGCGAGCATTGCTACCTGTGATGATAATGTCGGTGTTGGGTTCTGTGCGATAACTTCGGATGGAGCGTTCAAATTCCCTGATGTCTTGTATCTCATCGATAAGGATATAGTTATGTTTATCGGATAAAAAGTGCTCTCCGATATAGTCGTTGAGATCCTGATAGGTCTGAATGTTGTCAAACTCTCTTTTCTCCTTATCTATAAAGATGATATTGTTGCAGTCATCTGCCTTCTTACGGTCACGAATCATCTTCATCATGTAGCTTTTTCCTACACGACGTTGACCTACTAATACGATGATGGTCTCCTTTCCAAGATACTTTTCTATCTTGTCGATATATGATTGACGAATAATAGTTGCCATATTTTTATCACTTATAAATGAAATTTTCTGCAAATATACGAAAAGTTTCACTTATAAGTGATAAAAGCTATCTATTTTTAGTTTTTATAACTTATAGATGGTATCGTTTCAATGATATTATCACCAAGGCAACAAAAATAATGAAATCATGCGCATGTTTTGCATAAAAATAGTATCTTTGCATTCAATAAACAATGACATTATGAATATTAAGAACATCCATTTGGCCTATTATAGTGCCACTTTTTCTACAAAGCGCATCGTTCGCGAGATTGCATCCCAGTTTGAGAAACCTGTTAAGGAGTATGACATCACTTCAGATGTACTGAAGGATGATATTTCGCTCGGTAGTGATGGTGACCTGCTGATTGTGGGTGTGCCATCTTATGCCGGTAGGGTTCCGAAAATGGCAGCTCGATCTTTAAAGCGCTTTCTGGGAAACAATACTCCAGCCATCATAGTATGTGTTTATGGCAACAGGGCATACGATGACACGCTTATAGAAATGAAGGATATAGTGGAAGCACACGGCTTCAAGCTGGTATCTGCAGCCTCCGCCATAGCCCAGCACTCTATATTTCCAAGAGTAGCAGAAGGAAGACCTGATGCGGAAGATATAGATAAACTCCATAGCTTTGCAGCAAAGAGCTGTGACATTCTATCCCAGATTTCAAAGATGTCTGCCGTCAGCCGACTGATGGTGAATGGCAATCGTCCTTATCGTGATACAAAACTTATTCCCTTGTATCCCGAAGGAAGTAAGGAGCAATGTACATCCTGTTATGCTTGCGCAAAGATGTGCCCCGCAGATGCCATCGACATGGATAAGCCTTACAAGACCGATGAAAAGAAATGTATCTCTTGTGGACGATGCATCGTGGTTTGTCCTGAGCATGCCCGCCACTTCGGAGGCTTGTTGTACAAGGCTGTCAGCTGGAAATTCGAGAAGGCCTATGCGGAGCCTAAGCAGCCCGAGTTTTTCTATGTAAAATAAATAACTGAGCTCACTTTTTTAAGTGAGCTCATAAAGTGATACTTTCAGTCTTGTATCTATCATTGTATGTTCCTTTGGATTTTGCGCTAATTATCCTAAACCATTTAGGTTCATTTATCTTCCTTCAGATACCAGTCTTTGATGTAGCCGGAATAATGCTTGGCAAATTCTTCGGCTTGTCCAGGAGCGCAGACCTTTACTTTCCTGGCTGGAATACCCGCCCAAATCTCATGTGCAGGAACCTTGGTGCCATGGGTAACTACAGCACCTGCAGCAATGATGGCGCCTTCGCCAATGTCAGCCTTGTCAAGCACAGTGGCATTCATTCCGATGAGAGCACCTTTTCTAACTGTAGCTCCATGAACGATGGCACCATGTCCCACAGATACATCATCCTCCAGGATGCAAGGCATCGTACCGGTTTGATGGATGCAGGCGCAATCCTGCACATTCACTCTGTTTCCACATCTGATGGCATCCACGTCAGAGCGCAATACCGCACTATACCAGATGCTGCAGTCATCACCAAGGATACAGTCGCCGGTCAGTACGGCGTTCTCAGCGATAAAACAATTCTTTCCCCAACGGGGAGTTTTTCCCTCTACTGTCTTTATAATAGCCATATTAAATATGTATATGTTTTACAATTCGGGTGCAAAGGTAATAAAAATATTGAAATCATACGCAGCATTTTACAGAAAAAGGGTTGCAATCCTCGAAAAGATGGATTACAACCCTTTATACCTTATTATATATAAGAGTTAAGATAACTCTATCATATATTCAAATGTGGAAGCTGATTACAGCTGAGCCAACTCTACAACCTTATCTACTGCAGCGCTCAAGCCGTCCTTGTTCTTACCGCCAGCCTGAGCATAGTGAGGCTGACCGCCACCGCCGCCCTGAATCAACTTGGCAGCTTCGCGAA
>ERZ1023674.189-NODE-189-length-17080-cov-18.306314_pt1 | contig 17080 bp, 17 predicted proteins | sample MGYA00380343_ERZ1023674 | MGnify/ENA primary metagenome ERZ1023674 (study PRJEB33179, sample SAMN07448985) | human gut metagenome | biome: Human-gut; feature: Human associated habitat; material: Faeces | host: Homo sapiens | place: India: Bhopal | collected...
GAGGACATTCTTTAATTGCTCCAACAAAGATGGGCTATCTACCTGTAATGTTAACCGTGCCATAACTTCATATTTAATTCGTAGCAAAGATAAGGGTTTTCTGTGAAACTACCAAATTTTTGAAGAGTTTTTGCTTCATATTAATCTGTCTATAACTTCTGAACTTGCGAAAGTCCAATTCCATTATTAAATTCGGTGTTTTTCTACCATTTTTCTGACATTAGACCTATTTATCATATTCCTCTAAAATGTTCTTCCACATAGTCAATGACTTCATCTAATTGCGTCAAAGCCAAGTCTGACCAAACTACTTCCACCCTCTTTTTGCTTTAATATAAGACTCAACTTGCGAATTTAGAATGCAGCGACCTGCTCTATTTTCCTTCAGAGCATGTTCTGCAGCCGCAATCATCACCTCACGTGGTATCCCATGAATCGAATTAGTCGACTCACTCATATCAACATCGCCTAAAGAGGACTCAATTTTAGCTATCAAGGAATATTTATCCTCAATGCTTAATTTCTTGATTTCATCCCAATAAGGAATGGTCCTGTCTTGAGATACATTATTTGTCGACATAATACATTCTCCTTTATTCTAATCCTTGACCGCAAATTTACAACTTACTTTCGTAACCACCAAGAAAAACCTTAAATATTTGACACTAATTGACTTAAGCCACATGCGAAAGTTCTGTATCTTATTGGTACATTTTTACTTCTCAACGACCTCAAAGTCCTCCTTATGGACGCCACGGATGGCAACAGCATAACCTCCAAAGTCGAAGACGAGTTGACGGTCGCGGTCTATGCGGACGATATAGCCTTCGCATCCTGCAAAAATGCCGGTGAGTACACGCAGCTTTACATGGTCTTTGGCAAACTTCTCGAATGGGTCTCTCAGAAACGTTACTCTTTCTGGATTATCCTTCAATACTGTCATGAATGGTTGCATAACCTTGTCCTTGATGGAGGCAGGAACTCCCTTGCATCGGTCTTTCACCAAGTGGTATTGCGGATAATAATTCTTTAGGAATGCTTGGAGGACTTTTGTTTTGCCCTGCAAGAATACGAGTCCACTGATGGATGGCTGTAATTCTTTCTTTACTCCACCTTTCTCGTTCTTTTGTCTGTACCTCAAAGTGCGGTGAATGAAACAAGGTACGGCTGAATTGGGATTTTTCTCGTTATAGTCTTTCATCTCATTCTCAAAAGCCTGGGCTGTCTTGTTGTGAATGAACAGGTAACCCCAGGGCGTTCCTTCTATACCTGGATCCGATTTGTCATCAGCCCCAGTAACGTGAATGCCCTTTGGTAAGCGTTTGCTTACGTCGGCTGTAGAAGGTGAATTCAAGCAATCCTGCGTCATATTCGCTTTTGATTTTATTGCAAAAATACTAAATTATGTTGGATTACGTATCAGATTTTGATATTTTTTGCTGACGATCAAAAAATATGCTTTATTTTTTAGAAAATAGGGCTTGAAATGGAGCTTTCGAAAAACCTCTCTTAATGCTAAGGAGGTTTTTCGAAAACCCACCAGTGCTTCCTTGAACCTTAAGTTTTTTCTAAAATCAACCCGTCCTTCTTTACCATTAAAGAAGGCTCCACCGCTTTCCCCAAGCCCCTTTCCCCTCAGGGGACAGGGGATGTACAAACCGCCCTACTCGGTGCTCAAACCGCTTCGCTATATGGTTGGCGGACCATCAGAGGTCTACGCCAGCAGCAGAGCTGCGTTTTTTTGTGCGGGGATAAACCCGCCTTGCGGAAGAGCTTGTGAAAGCGAACTTTCATTGCGCTCATTTGCACAACCTTTCCCCTCAGGGTACAGGGGATGGTACCAACCGCCCTTTCAATAGTCTTTACGACCCCTTCGGTTCCCCTTGTAGGGGACAGAAACGGAGCTCAAACCGCTACGCTATATGGTTGGCGGACCATCAGAGGTCTACGCCAGCAGCAGAGCTGCGTTTTTTTGTGCGGGGATAAACCCGCCTTGCGGAAGAGCTTGAGTTAAAAATGATTCAAATCGCTGGTATAGGAGGAGATAAGAGGGAATTTTATCGACCTGTACGGTTTGTAATACGCAGCACGCCCTGAAGGGGCAGAAACTCTTAGCCCAGGGCAACGCCCTGGGTTTGTGGGCGTTAGCCTGGCGCCCTGTAAGGGCAAAAGCTTTAAAAAACACCTAATAAAAAATGAAAATTCTTTGCGATATGTAAAGCTTTTGCCCTTACAGGGCGCCTTGCACATTGGCATTATACCCAGGGCGATGCCCTGGGCTAAGAGCTTCTGCCCCTTCAGGGCGTGTGGGACAAAACTTGCGAAACTTCAGTTCCCTTAACTTCTTTAACTCCCCATAAAGATAACTTTTTCAAAATCTGCATAAAACGTTTGGAAAATAATAAAAAAAGAGTTACTTTTGCAACAAAAACAAAAGACTTTGATCAATGAAGAAAATTACCGCATTTATTCTCTTGCTATTATCATTAGTAAGTTGCAACGAGAAAACAGCCCAAGACTTATTTGACGAATCAAAAACAGGTGTTGTCCTGATTTTGAACGAGTACTATTATGTCATGAAATTACCTAATGGCAACAGCATATACTTCACCGGGATCGACCAGGAGGGCAATCTCGAAAACCTGGCTTTCGAATATGCTGACATCAAAAACAAACGACAAATCTTAACGGGAACCGGCTTCTTCATAGACAAGCAAGGAACTATCATGACAAACCGCCATGTAGCCCAACCCTCTATCGACAAAACGGCAGTAAAAGAAAGTTACAACAACATGGTGGCTTCCATTAAGGCATACTACGCCGCACAGATGAGTGCCTTATCGCAAGAATACCAAAACTTAGAGAGTCAAAAGAGCGATTGCTATTCTTACGATTTCTATGGTAATGCATACGAGAATACGGAAAGACTGCAGGAAATTGCCTCGCAACAAAGCGAACTGGAAGAGCAGTTCAACACACTGAACAGCGTAAGGGAATCCATGGACGACCACGTCTCTTTGGATGAACTAAGCATTACGGCGGTTTGCGAAATCGGAATCGCCTACGACAACTCCTTTGTCAATTCCGACAGAGACTTCTTGGACAAAAACCCTTGTGTGGTGATAAAAGTTTCTGACAAAGAAAATACTGACTTAGCCATCATCCAACTAAAGAACAAGAAAACTCCAGACGAGGCTCACGTGTTCAGAACCGACGGAACGATAGACGAAAACGTCATCGATAAGGTGAAAAATATGTTCTCCTCTCACAATGACAAGATTCTTCATATAGACCAACAACTTTATATGATTGGCTACAATGCCGGTCCTACCCTGGCTACTACCAAACAAGGCATCCAAGTTCAAATGACAAGCGGAAAGGTAACCCAGTTGCCAGACGGAGACAGGGTGTTATACAGCATCCCTACCATGCAAGGCTCAAGCGGCAGTCCCGTCATTGACAGCAAGGGACGATTAGTTGCCGTCAACTTTGCGAAACTGAGGGGTACTGACAACTTCAACTTCGGCATCCCCATGAACAAAATCGCTGCTTTTCTGAAATAACAAAGGGGAGATTTTGTAGTTTTTGGGGGAAGTTAAAGGAGTTAAGACAAATGCCTCTGTGGACATAAAATTAAACATTTCGGGAAAAGGAGGATTTCGCATAAAAACATTTCGGGGAAAATAAATATTTATCACTTATCTTGCTTTTTATCTGATATTTTCCATGTCTTTGCAGCAGAATACCGAACTTTCGCATGTGGGGAAGTTCAGTCAGAATATATAATCATTGTACTGAGCGCCTTGACTGTATGTTTAGTATGGTCGAGGTGCTATTTTTGTATAATATAAGGTGTAAACCTGTTTTTTCTTCAATCTCCTGATTCTTCTCTTTTTTTTGTGTTTTTTTATGTTAAATCTATCTGTTATATGGTGACAGAATTAAATCTTTTTCTTATATTTGTCAACAAATTAAATAGCAGATAATTATGACTAAAGACTCATTTTCTACAAGATTGCGTGAAGCGCGACAGATGATGGGGCTCAGCATGGATAAACTCGTAGAGCGAACCAATGGAGCCATCACCAAGCAGAGCATCTCCCGATATGAGAAAGGCATCATGCGCCCTAAGCGTGATGCCCTGCAAGCCATAGCCAAAGCCCTCAATATAAGCGAGGAATATTTCGAAGGAACCAATCTCAAGATAGATATGCCTATGCTCCGCACCACCTCCAATGGCAAGTTGTCCGAAGAAGAGTTGCAAGTCCTGGAAGCAAAACTCTCGTTTTGGGCAGAGCAGTATCTTGCCAAGGAGAAAGAAGCAGGCTTTCCTACCCGGTTCAAGAATCCGATAAAAGGCACCAAGGTATCAACCCTTGAAGATGCCATCCATGCTGCCGACCTTCTTCGTGAAAAATGGCATTGTGGTGATGGACCTATCGCCAGCATCCTGCGACTTTTGGAAAGAAAAGGTATCATGATACTTGCAGCTAATCTTCCCGAGTATGTTTTCGGAATGAGCACTTGGGCAGATAAGAAGCATCCGCTGATTGTTCTCGATATGCGTCCGGAGAAAACAACAATAGAACGTCTTCGCTTCACGGCAGCGCATGAGTTAGCTCATCTGCTTCTTGCCTTTCCTGCAAGTGCAGAGTTAGACGTAGAGAAGCGCTGTAATAAGTTTGCTGGCTTTTTCCTCTTTACCAAGCAGGCTTTAATCGAGGAAATGGGAAGTGAAAAGCGAGATGAGCTTACGCTTGAAGAAATGATAGATCTCAGGGAAGTTTATGGTATTTCAATAGCTGCTCAAGTGCATGCAGCCTGGGATATCCGTATGATTTCCCGTGAACACTACGACTGGTGGTTTGATGAGAAAATCAAGAAGAACAGGCTGGAAGTTGGTTGGGGGGAGTATATATTTCCTGAGACTATCGGAAGAGAGAGGAGGATGGATGTTAGAACAAGAAAATGGCAAAAGTAAAAATGAAAATGGCAGAATTAATATCACATATATATCAAGATTATGTAGGGCATTGGATTATACAATCTAATGAGGAACATTCTGTTGGTGTAGCAAGGCTCGCTTCTTGTTTCGCTGGTGAATTTGGCATGAATGAATGGGGAAAAGTTTTAGGTCAGCTTCATGACAAGGGTAAGGAATCACATGCTTTTCAGCAGCATATTAAAAAAGAGAGTGGATATGAGCCTGATATTAAAGTTTGTGGTAATTATAACCATGCATTTATTGGTGGAGTTTTGGCACGAAAACTTTATGGTAAATCTGCAGATATTTTCTTCGTTAATCAAATTGTGTCTCATCATACAGGCTTACATGATTATGATGAGATAGAAGGAATTCTTAATCAGGATATTCCAGCAGAAGTTAATGTCAATTTAGAAAAGGAAAAATTAAATGTACCTGCTTTCAAGATTCAAACTAATGATTTTCATCATTTAGCTCGTATGATGTTTTCATGTTTGGTGGATGCTGACTTTCTTGATACAGAAGCTTTTATGGATAAAGAATCTTCTGTGTTAAGACGGAATAAAGCTACGTTACATGATTTGCTGCCTTTACTCGAAAATAAACTGAAGGATTTGAGAGCTAAAGCAGATAATTCTAATGTAAATGCTATAAGAAATCAAGTCCAGCTGCAATGTATTAAAATGGCGGATACTGAAATAGGTTTTTATAGTTTGACGGTACCAACTGGTGGAGGAAAAACTTTGTCTTCTTTGGTATGGGCAATGAAGCATGCTATCAGAAATGGCCTGAAAAGAATTATTATAGCCATTCCATATACAAGTATCATTGTTCAGACAGCATCAGTTCTACGGAGCATCTTTGGAGAAGAGAATGTTTTGGAGCATCATAGCAATGTGGATCCTGAGCAAATCAAAGATGAAAGACTTCAGGAAAAAATGAAGTTGGCGACAGAAAATTGGGACTATCCGATAATTGTAACAACTAATGTGCAATTATTTGAATCTATGTTTAGCAATAAACCATCTGTTTGTAGGAAGCTCCACAATATAGTCAATAGTGTCGTTATCTTAGATGAGGTACAGACGCTTCCAATGGACTATCTTCAGCCTGTTGTGGATTCATTGAAAACGTATCATAAACTATTCAATGTTTCTTTCTTGTTCACTACGGCAAGTCAGCCCGTGTTAAGTGGACTTATAGAAGGATGTAATCCGAAGGCAGCCTTCAAAGGGATTGACCATATTACAGAAATCATCCCTCCTGAGTTTAATTTGCATGACAAGTTGAGAAGGGTAAAATTAAGTATCAATAACGAAGGGAGAACGTATGATGAGGTTGCTGAGATGTTGAGCAAGCATAAAAGAGTGCTTTGTATTGTGAATACACGTCGTGATGCTAGAGAACTCTATACACGTTTGCCGCAAGAAGGGATTACATTACATCTTTCAAAAATGATGTGTCCGGCACATATTAGCGAGACGTTAGAAAAACTCAAAAAAGCTCTAAAGGACGATACGAATGAAGTTATCCGTGTAGTCTCCACGCAATTGATAGAAGCCGGAGTTGATTTGGATTTTCCAGTTGTATATAGGCAAGAAGCAGGGCTTGACTCTGTATTGCAAGCTGCCGGCCGATGTAATCGAGAAGGAAAGAATGGCTTGAGTACTACTTATGTCTTTTCTTTGGCTAAAGAGCATAATCTTCCTATTGGAGATATGCAGGCTGCAAATAATGCAAGGTTAAGTCTTAGTGCAGATATGGATTGGTTTGCTCCAAAAACAATGACATCATATTTCAAGCAATTATATTGCAGAAAGGAATGTTTCGATGTAAAGGATATGAAGCATTATCTTTATAATCCTAAGGAAATATGTTTTGCTACTGCTGCAAAAGAGTTTCAGATGATTAAAGATAATGGTATCAATGTTATTGTTTGTTGGAGGAATAGCATCGAGCTTATGCAACAATTATTGGAAAAGGGACCTTCATATATACTGATAAAGAAGTTGTCGAAGTATATGGTAAATATCAATAAGACAGATTTTAAGTCTTTGTTAGATATGGGTGTCGTTAGTGAGAAAAAAGAGGGACTCTTTGTTGTCGATTATAAACAGCAGTATGATGAACATATCGGCTTGCGCATCGATAATAATTGGGCGAATAAATCGATTATTATTTAAATGGAAATGATATGGTAAAGAAAAATTCGATAAAGCTATTTGGGGATGATAAGATCCGTGCCATTTGGGATGATGAACAGGAAAAATGGTACTTTTCTATTGTTGACGTTATTGCAGTTTTGACTGAAAGTCCTAATCCTCAAACCTATTGGAGAGTCCTAAAGAAACGACTTAAAGATGAGGGAAATGAAACCGTTACAAACTGTAACGCTTTGAAAATGCGTGCAGCTGATGGTAAAATGCGATTAACGGATGTTGCTGATACAGAGCAACTCTTGCGTATTATTCAGTCTGTACCATCTCCAAAGGCTGAACCTTTTAAAATGTGGCTTGCTAAAGTTGGAGCAGACAGACTGGATCAAATGCAAGATCCAGAATTAAGTATACAACAGGCCATGATAGACTACAAACGATTGGGATATTCGGACAATTGGATTAACCAACGTTTGAAAAGTATTGAGATACGTAAGGATTTAACAGACCAGTGGAAACTTCATAATGTAGAGGAAGGGGTACAGTATGCATCTTTAACAGATATAATCTATCAGGCTTGGGCTGGTAGGACAACAAAAGAATACAAACAGTATAAAGGTTTGAAAAAGGAAAATCTTCGTGATAATATGACCAACGAGGAACTTATTCTTAACATGCTTGCAGAACTCTCAACAACGAGCATTACTAAGGCAAAGAATCCTCAAACTTTAGATGAAAATAAGCAATGTGCTAAAGAAGGTGGTAATGTGGCGCGTGTTGCAAGAGAGGAACTCGAATCCAAAACAGGACGTCAAGTAGTTTCTCCACTTTCTGCAAAAAGATTCTTTGAGGCTCAGCAGCCAAAGAAAAGTTTGGAAGATAATAATAACGATAAGGAAGAGGAAAAATAGTAATATGATGGAATATACTGATAAAGAATATTGTTTGGAGGTGTGGGGCGATATGGCTTGCTTCACAAGACCCGAACTGAAAGTTGAACGTGTAAGCTATGATGTGATTACTCCATCAGCTGCACGAGCTATATTCGAGGCTATATTTTGGAAGCCTGCCATTCATTGGCAGATAACCAAGATAGAGGTGTTGAAACCTATCAAATGGACTTCTGTAAGAAGAAATGAGGTGGGGGCGGTAGCTGGTAAATCTGTCATCTTTATAGAGGAAAAACGTCAGCAGAAAAATACTTTGCTTTTAAAAGATGTTGGTTTTCGAATTTGGGCAAAGATGGAGTTCCGTTCTGTATCGAAGCGAAAGGCAGAAGGAGATTTGTTTTCTCATGAGCCGGGTAAAGATGAGAATCCGATGAAGTATTATCAGATGTTTGAGCGTAGAGCAAGCAAGGGACAATGCTTCAATCAGCCTTATCTTGGTACTCGTGAGTTCTCTGCCTCTTTCCGCCTCGTTAATCCTGATGATGAGGCATTGACTCCACCAATATCTGAAGAGCAAGGTGGTACTAAAGACTTAGGAATCATGCTCTATGATATGGACTTTGCTGATAAGAAGAACATCCAACCAATGTTCTATCGTCCACAGATGAAAGATGGCGTAATTATTGTTCCACCAATTAATAGTGAGGAGATTTTAAAATGATACTAAAAGCATTATATGATTATTATAATAGATGCGGTGATCTTCCAATGCCTGGTATGGAAGAAAAAGAGATTGGTTTCATTATAGTCCTTTCTAAAGAGGGAAGGTTTGTTCGCTTCGAAGATTGCCGTACGGGTAAGAATCAGGCAAGAACATATCTTGTAAAGAAGCATGTAGGACGCTCAAGTGCAATAGTTGCTAATTATTTGTATGATAATAGTACTTATGTATTAGGGTATGCAGATATGGATAAAGAGGTTGATAAATGTAAAGAACAAGTTGACCTGTTGGAGAAGCAAGCTGCCCAATCGATAGCTGCTCAAAGTGCATACGAGAAAGCCAAAGAAGAACTGAAAGAATTAGAGAATAAACGTTCTATTAAAGAGCAAAGTTGTCTAGATGCTTTTAAAAACAAATTAATTTCAATTTTCCACTCCTATCCTGATAGTTATGAGTTGTCTTTAGTCTGTAAGTTCTACCAGCAAGATAAAGATGAAATTCTGTCCTCTATTAAACAAGATAGTTTGTGGGAAGATATAAAAAAGAACTTGTCAAAGAAGTATTCTACATTTTCATTTAGAATTGAGGGTGACTTAAAGATTATTGCAGAAAAAAGAGAACTCTTGCAATTGGATGAAGCTGAGGAGATGAATGGTGAAAAAGATATTTGTTTAATAACTGGAAATAGGGATATTACTGTCGATACGACAACCGCAACAATGATTCCTGGAAGTCAGGCAACTGCAAAATTAGTTGCATTCCAGGTTAACTCTGGCTATGATTCCTATGGCAAGAAGAAATGTGGTAATGCTCCAATATCTAAAAAAGCAGAATTTGCCTATACCACAGCTCTTAACGCTATGCTGCAAAAAGGTTCTCACAATAAGTTTAGTGTAGGTAATCGAACTTTTGTCTTTTGGGCGTCCTCTAACAGCGAGGCAGCAGAACAGACAGAAGGAAGCCTCTTTGACCTGTTGGGATATACTGAAGAAGAGGTTGATGATCCAAATGCTAAGATAGAGCAAGTGCGCAAAGTGTTTACGGCTATAAATTCTGGAAGTTTGAAAACATCATTAGAAGACCGTTTCTATATTCTTGGTTTGGCTCCAAATTCGGCAAGAATAGCCGTTGTATATTGGTCTGAATGTTCTCTGAAAGAATTTGCAGGAAAGATACTATGTCATTTTAAAGATATGGAAATCAAAGATACTCGTATAGATAAGAAACCATATATGGGAATCAAGAGTATGCTAGCAGCTGTCACTCTTAACGGGAAACAATCTGAAGCTACCCCTAATCTCCCAGAAGCTGTTGTTAAAAGTATCTTCCAAGGAACGCCATATCCATTCACTTTATTTTCTGCATGCATTCGCAGAATAAGAGCTGAGTCTGGCAGCAAAGATGCTATTCGTATTGCTCGTATGGCAATCATCAAGGCATATCTCAATAGAACAAATAGTAATAATAAAAAAATAGAAATTATGTTAGACAAGAGTAACACTAATCAAGGCTACTTATGTGGTCGTCTTTTTGCAGTTCTTGATAAGATTCAAGTAGATGCAAATGGAGGTAGCAGCATACGTGAAAGATATATGAATGCTGCCAGTGCAACACCAGCTTCAGTGTTTGCTACAATTCTTAATCTTTCTTCACATCACATGGAGAAGTTGTCGAATCAGAGAAAGAAAATCTTCTTAGAGAAGATGAAGCAGGAGATTATGGATAAAATTCCTGCAACTGGTTTTCCTGCACATCTTGATCTTCAAGACCAGGGTAGATTCTTTATTGGATACTACCATCAGAAACAAGAGTTCTTTACGAAGAAAGAGGAAGAAAATAAAGATTAAAATATTAACGATTAAAATATAAGTATTATGGCTGATTTAAAAAATAAAATTGATTTCGTTTACATTTTTGATGTTCAAGATGGCAATCCTAATGGAGATCCTGATGCAGGTAATCTTCCTCGTGTGGATGCAGAGACAGGTATGGGCTTAGTTACTGATGTGTGCTTGAAGCGTAAGGTGCGTAACTATGTACAAGTGGCTAAAGGCTTGGTTGATGGCTATGATATTTTTATCAAGGAAAAGGCCGTTCTCAACAATGAGATAGATAAGGCACATGATGACTCAGAAGTCAAGAACGCAAAAGACAAAACAGCTGCTGCTCGTTTGTTTATGTGCAAGAACTATTATGATATTCGCACTTTTGGTGCTGTAATGTCTACAGGAAAGAATGCAGGACAGGTAAGAGGTCCTATTCAACTTACATTTGCTCGCTCTGTAGATTCAATTGCAACTGCTGAACATTCTATTACTCGAATGGCGGTCGCTACAGAAAATGAAGCCGAAAAGCAGAAAGGCGACAACAGAACGATGGGGCGTAAGGCAACAGTTCCTTATGGACTCTATGTCTGCCATGGCTTCATCTCTGCCAACCTTGCCAAACAAACGGGCTTCTCAGAGGAAGACCTGGAACTTTTCTTTGATGCATTAAAGAATATGTTTGATGTTGACCGTTCTGCAGCAAGAGGCTTGATGAGTGCTCAGAAATTAATTGTATTCAAACATGATTCTATTTTGGGTAATGCGCCAGCGAATAAATTGTTCGATTTGGTGAAAATCAAGAAGAATACAGATGTACCGCGTGCATTTGGCGATTATGACGTTACTGTTCCTACCCAAGAGGAGTTGGATAAGATATATCCTGGTGTGACAGTTGAAGAATTGATTTAGTATCATCATGTATACTGAAGACGAAATGCTCATGTTGTCGGGGATACAGCACTTTATGTTCTGCCCCCGACAATGGGCTTTGATTCATATCGAGCAACAATGGGCAGAAAATAAACTGACGACAGAAGGGCAGATTCTGCACAAGAATGTAGATAATCCCTTCTATCGTCAGAAAAATGGTGATGTTATCACACTTCGTTCCCTCCATATAGCCTCTAAAGAATTAGGGCTGTATGGTATAACTGATGCTGTAGAACTTGTTCCTGCAGATTCTTCTGAAGATGCCATTACTCATAATCGCTACAAAGGATATTGGAAACCATATCCTGTGGAGTATAAAAGAGGGCATCATAAGCCTGATGAAAGAGATGAAGTTCAATTGGCTGCCCAGGCAATGTGTCTTGAAGAAATGTATGGCATTCATATTCCATACGGTGCATTGTATTATGATGAAGTAAAACATAGAGAAACAATTTCTATTTCTGAGTCATTAAGAAGTACGACTATTCAATGTGCCAGGCAGATGCACGAGGTCTTTAAAAGCGGTATCTTGCCAAAAGCAAACAAACAGCATCATTGCAAGAATTGTTCTTTGGTAAATATCTGTATGCCGGAAATGAGTGATTGCACTCAAGTGTCAACCTATTTAAACAAGAATCTATATGAGGATATTACTTAATACATTATACGTGACCACACCTGAAGCCTATCTAAGTAAAGATGGGTTGAATGTTGTGGTATCTGTGAAGCAAAACGAGATATTCCGTATTCCTATCCATAATATAGAGCAAATTATTACTTTTGGTTATATGGGGGCAAGTCCAGGATTGATGAAACTGTGTGCAGATAATAATGTTTTTCTAACCTTCCTTTCACCACAAGGAAGATATATCAGCCGTTCGCAAGGTCCGACTAGGGGAAACGTTTTGCTGAGAAAAGCACAATATAAGAATTCTGATGAACCTAACTATGCTCTTCATCTCAGTAAACTTTTCATAGGAGGAAAAATCCAAAACTATCGTAATATCTTGCGTCGCTTTATTAGAGACAATGGAGATGATGAGGCTATAGAACGTGTTTGCGAGGAACTGCTTCGATGCAAAAGAAGAGTTTTGAATGCTGAATCTATAGATAGTGTGAGAGGAATAGAAGGAGAAGCTGCCTCCTGTTACTTTGGCGTTTTCTCTCATCTCCTCCTTTGCCAGAAAGAAGATTTTGTTTTTGAAGGACGCAATCGACGACCACCAAAAGATGCTGTCAATGCAATGCTTTCTTTTATTTATACGCTGATAGCTAATGATATGACATCGGCTTTAGAAACAGTCGGGTTAGACCCATACGTTGGCTTTTTGCATACATTACGCCCAGGTAGAGCTTCGTTGGCATTGGATATGATGGAAGAACTTCGTGCTTATCTTGGCGACAGACTGGTATTATCGTTGATTAATAGAAAGCAAATCACCAAAAGAGATTTCATTAAGCAAGGGGAGGAAGGAATTGTAATGACGGATTCTGGTCGAAAGACTATTCTCACGGCTTGGCAGAGTCGAAAGAAAGAGCAGATTACCCATCCTTATTTGAACGAAAAGGTAAGTATCGGTCTTCTTCCTTATATTCAGGCTACATTGTTGGCAAGGTTCATTCGTATAGATATTGATGATTACCCAGTATTCTTAATTAAGTAGGTTATGTTTGTATTGATTACTTATGATGTGAATATCACATCGCCACATGGTGCCAAGTGTTTGCGTAATGTTGCACGGGCATGTTTGAATTATGGAAAGCGTGTTCAAAACTCTGTTTTTGAGTGTATTTTGACGGAATCCCAGTTTATTACGTTGAGGAATCAATTGGATGGTATTATAGATTCTGAGCAAGATAGCATAAGGTTTTATATGTTGGGGAAGAATTGGAAGAATAAGGTAGAAACTTTAGGTAAGGATAGGGGTGTTGATTTCACTGGTGAATTAATCATCTGATATATGAGAATGCGAACCTATAGGATTGCATAAATTGCTGTGAGGTTCGCACCTTTTGTGTATCAAGACTTTATAAAAATTCCAAGGATTTAATAACTTTAAATGTTATTGTTTGGTTAATATTCGCAAAATGACTACTTTTGTATATTAATATTCTGTATTTTGCAGAATATGCAGTCGCACCCCTCGTGGGTGCGTGGATTGAAACAATGTTTGTGGCGTTATTTTGAGCAAGTCGTTAAGTCGCACCCCTCGTGGGTGCGTGGATTGAAACTATTGTGGCTCTTAACGATTCAGTGCAAAAGCTTGTCGCACCCCTCGTGGGTGCGTGGATTGAAACTTGGGTGTCGGAAAATCTAAACAACTTACATCGGTCGCACCCCTCGTGGGTGCGTGGATTGAAACCTGAAAGAAAACGTGGTATCTCTCGTTTAAAAAGTCGCACCCCTCGTGGGTGCGTGGATTGAAACTCTGTTCATGGTTTGCCCTGGTCTAATTAATTTTGTCGCACCCCTCGTGGGTGCGTGGATTGAAACTAATGATTGGTCTTTTGAGGAGCAGGTTTTGGCAGTCGCACCCCTCGTGGGTGCGTGGATTGAAACTCCGATTGAAATGGATGAGAATATACATACGATAGGTCGCACCCCTCGTGGGTGCGTGGATTGAAACAAAAGCTTACCAGCAGCAACGTAACGATATTCAGTCGCACCCCTCGTGGGTGCGTGGATTGAAACAGATGCAACAACAACTAAATCAGCAACAAAATGAGTCGCACCCCTCGTGGGTGCGTGGATTGAAACAGTCAGGTCTTTATAAGAGTCAAACTAATTATTAGTCGCACCCCTCGTGGGTGCGTGGATTGAAACATTGTCTCAAACTCTGCCTGAAACTCGGTTAGGTGTCGCACCCCTCGTGGGTGCGTGGATTGAAACTCCAGTTGCAAGTATCGTGCAACCAATGGATTTGCTGTCGCACCCCTCGTGGGTGCGTGGATTGAAACTTGGGTTACCGGTTTAGATTCTCATTACTTTGAAGTCGCACCCCTCGTGGGTGCGTGGATTGAAACCAGCTGTGCCGACAGCCCCTTGAGGGGCGCAGTCGGTCGCACCCCTCGTGGGTGCGTGGATTGAAACTGCTATTGCTTTACAGAAGTATAAGGAGATTCAAAGTCGCACCCCTCGTGGGTGCGTGGATTGAAACAAGGAGCATCGAATAATAGTAAAAGGAAAAGGTAAGTCGCACCCCTCGTGGTAGGATGTTCAAAATCTATCAATTTTTCGACACGTTTTTTGCGTCGAAATACAAGTTAATTCACACGAAATCAACGTGTTAAGAATTCAAAAAAGTGACTTTTTTTAGTTCTGCGCAATATTCGTGTCGATAATTATTGAAATATCAGTTAGTTAAACCGATTATTCGACTAAATAACGTGCCAAATTTTAAACGGATTTTGAACACCCTACCCTCGTGGGTGCGTGGATTGAAACTTAGGAGTGCTCCAAGACAACTTACCCTCTGCGAGTCGCACCCCTCGTGGGTGCGTGGATTGAAACACATGGACGATAATTTTGTCGTACAATTCCATAGTGTCGCACCCCTCGTGGGTGCGTGGATTGAAACACATATACACTTATCATCTTTGTATGATAATATGATACTTCCGCTGCTGTACATTTGCTTTTTAAAAGGCACTATTGTACTCTTCGCTGGGCACATTTGTGCCATAAGTAGGCATTTTTACAGCATCAGTTTTTATAAAAATGGATTACGCAAATACCCTTCACCTTGTTGTCATTTTCAGATTTCGGCTGATGTATAGGAACAAAACTCATGCTTCTATTAAATCGAAGTACTGTTTTGGTACTTTGTAGGGATTTTCCTTTTACAATTAGGGAATTATCCCCATGTTGGAACAATGGAAAGGAGTATCTTTGCAGAAGATAAGCTGCATTCGGCAATCAGAAAGCAAGCTTTCATTGCACTCGTTTGCATTATCTTTGCAGAAGATAAGCTGCATTCGGCAATCGGAAAGCAAGCTTTCATTGCACTCGTTTGCATTATCTTTGCAAAAGATAAGCTCCACGTCAGCAAATGGAGAAGTTAAAGAAGTTATAACTTCTGAACTTGAGAAATTCTATAAACACCAACCTTCAAAAACAGTAAAGACAATGAAGAGAAATGAAGTAATGGCAATTATCGCCACCAGCCTGATGCTCTTTGCCTTATGCCTCTCGGCTTCGGCTAAAGACAGAAACGAGAAAGTGATCAACTACAGTACAAGAATTGACGATGACAACAACCGCAAACCAACGGTTACGGTTTGTCCGGAACGTCCTACCCCACCAACTCTCGGTCCGGCATTCTGTCCCGAAGAGGGAACACGCTATGGCTACAGTCTCAGCAACCAAAGCTTCTCCATACTATATAATAAAGTGAAGAAAGCATCATTCGATGACAACAAGTTCGACCTGATAGAGGTCGCCAGCTTAGGATGCTACTACTCCTGCTCACAGGCTGTCAGACTGATGAAGATTTTCACCTTTGACGACGAACGGCTGAAAGCGCTCTCCATGATGGCACCCCACATCGTTGATCCTCAGAATGCGACCGACATCTATAAACTGTTCAGCTTTGACAGCGATAAGGAAAAGGCTGGAGAAATCATGAGAAAGTGTAAATAATTGTTCCCCCCTCACGACCCTACTCCATCGTGGAAATCGTGACATCAGAGAAATCATTCATATAGTCGAGCATACAAAGGGTATGGAAACCGCGTTTCGCCTTCAGTTCCATGCTCACCTCCAAAAACTCGCCCTTGGACGTGCGACGGTCTTTCAACTCATAAGAATGGATCTCTACATTGTCTTGTTTCAGACTCTTGATGAGCTGCTTCACACTATCTATCGAGGGAGTCGTAAAGGACAACTCAATCGTGGTGGAACCCAACTGTGGTATCAGATAGTTGAGCACCTCAAGTCCCAGGAGCACCATCGCGGTCGTGATGACGGCGGCGACAAACATGCCCGTTCCGCAAGCCAGACCTATGGCTGCTGTCACCCATAAGCCGGCAGCGGTGGTGAGTCCTCTCACCACATTCTTCTGGAAGATGATGGTTCCTGCACCTAAGAAGCCGATGCCCGACACCACCTGGGCTGCTACACGGGAAGAGTCTTTCAGGTCGACACCAAAACCATATTGCGACACCACACAGAAGAGGGCACTTCCCAAGGCTACCAGAAAATGGGTACGAAAGCCTGCCTCCTTGGCACGATACTCACGCTCTATACCTATCGCTCCGCCCAAGACCATAGCCAACGTCAGCCTTACCACCAGTTCCATATAAGTTGCATCCATAATTGTATTTTTTTGTTTGTAATTTGCTGCCAAATATAAGCAAAAATTACGGGAAAACAACTTCCATCTGCCACTTTTTTACCCGACAAGCACATTTTTTCTCTTTATTTGCCATTTCAACGTTACTTTCTTGCGAAAATTGACTTTTTATTTGTATTTTTGCAAGCAGACAGAAAAGATTAATAAATTACTGAACTTTCGCATGAGGTTCAAGTACGGGCTGAAGGCCCAAAAGCTCCTAGCCCAGGGCATCGCCCTGGG
>ERZ1023674.196-NODE-196-length-16672-cov-30.433652_pt1 | contig 16672 bp, 14 predicted proteins | sample MGYA00380343_ERZ1023674 | MGnify/ENA primary metagenome ERZ1023674 (study PRJEB33179, sample SAMN07448985) | human gut metagenome | biome: Human-gut; feature: Human associated habitat; material: Faeces | host: Homo sapiens | place: India: Bhopal | collected...
GTTGGGTGGAACTGAATCTCCTTCATGATAGCTGTACGGCTCTCACCATCGATGATGAGGTTGATAACATATACATGAGGAGTGTAGATAATCTTACGCAACTCTGTGAATGGAACTGCGAATGACAAAGCCTCAGGAGCACCGTTAGCATCCTTCTTCTCACCATAAAGGTTACATGGGATAAAACCTTCCTTACGCAATGCCTTAGAAGCTTTCTTGCCAAGGTCTGTACGCTTCTGACCTGTTACATTAATCTCTTTCATTTTGTGTTACTCTAAATTAAGTTGTGAATAATAATTTTGCCTTAACTCGCCATCACACGGATTAGCTTTGTTTTAAGCATGCCCCACGAGGTTTTCTCGCAAAGCGGGTGCAAAATTACTACTTTTATTTGAATTACGCAAGTTTTAGCCCGTTTTTTCTTCCTTTAGATGCGTTAAATATTTAAAAACGCTCTTCTAACCTTAAAAAAATAGAAAAGATTACCCGTTTTCTTGCATATTATATATTAAATATGTAAATTTGCAGTGTTTTAGGTAAATATATAAATAAATCTTTTAAATTATTAGAGAATGATTAATAGGGATTTGATTAGACGTAAGATTGTGCAGTTAACCTACGCATACTATCAGAACGGCAATCATAATATTGATAATGCTGAAAAGGAGCTCATGTTTGCTCTCTCAAAGTCGTATGATTTGTACAACTACATGTTGCAGCTCATGGTGGCTATCACCCAGGAGGCTCGCAAGCGTTATGACGTTGAGGTGGCACGAGCTCAGCGTGAGGGTACACCAGAGCCTTCTTCAAGAATGGCTTTCAACCGCTTCGCTACGCAGTTGGAGGAGAACAAGATGCTCGTAGAGTGGATTGATATCAAGAAGTCTTCGTGGGAAGAGGATATCGAAGTGGTCCGCAAGCTCTATACTGCCATTGTCTCTAGCGATCTCTATACCAGCTATATTGATGGTTCCATGACGAAGGATCACGAAGAGGGGGAACTCGATGACTATGCATACGACCGTGAGTTCTGGCGCCGTGCCTACAAGGCTTTCATCCAGAACAATGATGAACTCGATGCCATGCTCGAAGAGAAGAGCCTCTATTGGAACGACGATAAGGACATCGTAGATACCTTCGTGCTGAAGACCATCAAGCGCTTCGACCCAGCCAACAAGGCAAACCAGGAGTTGCTCCCTGAGTATAAGGATGCAGAAGACCGCGACTTTGCCCGCAAGCTCTTCCGTGCCACCCTGCTCAATTGCGAATCCTACCAGCACTACATCAGCGATGCCTGCCGCAACTGGGATTTCGGACGCCTGGCTTACATGGATGTGGTAGTCATGCAGATTGCCATCGCCGAGATGATGACTTTCCCTGGCATCCCGGCCGTCATTACTATCAACGAGTATGTGGAACTTGCCAAGTTATACAGCACTCCTCGAAGCGGTGGTTATGTGAATGGTATGCTCGATAGCATCGCCCGTTTCCTCAACTCTCGCGGACTCATCCAGAAGGAAATGCCAGAGCGCAAGAACAACAAAGGCGGTCAGCATCCTAATCACTCAAACCATCCACATCGCCCACATTACGATAAGTAATATATATTATAATGTTCGCGTACATTATAAATGGCATAATGCCGAGTATGATAGAGTGAATAGATAGATAAATAGATAATTCAACAAAATAATAGCATAAAGACATGACAAATTTAGTATTGCAAGCAGCTGCTGGTGGTGGCAGCATGAGTTTCCTCATTATGATGGTAGCCATCTTCGCTATCATGTGGTTCTTCATGATTCGTCCTCAGCAGAAGAAGCAGAAAGAGATACGTAAGTTCCAGAACTCTCTCGCAGAGGGATCTAAGGTGGTTACAGGTGGCGGTGTTTATGGCACCGTAAAGCATGTAAACCTTGAGCAGAACACGGTGGATGTGGAGATTGCACGTGGCGTGGTCATCACTGTAGCCAAGGGCTACGTGTTTGCTGATGCTGCCAGCCAGACTCCTAACGCATAAATAGGATTCACCAGAAACTTTCATGCGTAGTGTTCGGAACATATTGAAAGCTGTCAGAAACTTCCTGTTCAGTGGCCTGAATAAGGAGTTTCTGATTTTTTTGTTCTTTCTCGCTCTCAGCGGCGCCTTCTGGTTGTTGATGACGCTCAATGAGACAATGGAGAGAGAATTCAAGATTCCTGTGCGCTTGTCCGGCGTACCTAGAAATGCCGTGATAACGGGTGAACTGCCTGATACCGTGCGCGTTACGGTGAGAGATAAGGGATTCACGCTCGTTACCTACGATTTCCGTCCTCTCGTCTTCCGATTCAGCAACTATGCTGATGAGGATGAAGGCAAGGGAGTGATACCGCTGACGGATGTGCAGAAGCAGGTGCTCTCGCAGATGTATGGTTCCAGTAAACTGCTGCAGGTAAAACCGGGGGCATTCGACTTCTATTTCACCTATGGAACTTCCAAGAAGGTGCCGGTGGTGTTCAGAGGAAAGATTACGACCAACAAGAGTTATTATCTGGCTCATACGGAATTCTATCCGTCTATGGTCACCGTGTATGCCAACAAGCAGCAGCTTGACAAACTTCAGTCGGTAGAGATAGAACCTTTCAATTACCGCAATCTTCAGGATACCATCCGCCAGGCGGTGAAGATCAAGAAGATTCGTGGCGTTAAAATCGTTCCGCCTACGGTTAGATTGTCGGTTTATCCGGATGTGCTCACCGAAGAAACTATCGATGTGCCGATTACTGCCATCAATATGCCGCCAGGCATGGTGCTCAGAACCTTCCCTTCCAAGGTAACAGTGAGGTTTACCATCGGAGCCAGTCTCTTCCGTACCATCAAGCCAAACCTGTTTAAGGTGGTGGTAGATTACGAAGAGTTGGCAGCCAATCCGTCGGATAAATGCACCTTGCAGCTTCGCAGTGTGCCACGCTCCGTGAGCAAGGCATCGCTCGAAATAGATAGGGTGGATTATCTGCTGGAACAGCAATGATGGTTTATAGATGATAGTTTATAGTTGATAATTGATAGTTTATAGTTGATAGTTTTTCTACTATGATGAAGATAGCTATAACGGGGGGCATAGGTAGCGGAAAGAGCTATGTGTGCAGAATCCTGGAGAAGCACGGCATCAGGGTTTACGACTGCGATGCCGGGGCTAAGCGGTTGATGAGGCAGGATGTTGACTTGCAGGCCGGCTTGAAGAAGTTGGTAGGCGAGCAGGTGTATAGTGCCGATGGCATCTTGCAGAAGCCCGTGCTTGCCCAGTTTATCCTCACCAGTGAGGCCAACAAGCAGGCAGTGAATGATGTGGTGCATCCAGCCGTGGCACGCGATTTCGAAAAGAGCGATTGCAGCTGGTTAGAGAGTGCCATCCTCTTTGATAGCGGTTTCAACCATCGCACCCACTTCGATTTCGTGGTCTGTGTCACAGCTCCCATCCCCGTGCGTATCGAACGCATCATGCAGCGTGATCATATCTCGCAGCAGAAGGCGCAGCAATGGATAGATGCCGTGATGCCGCAGGAAGAACTCAAAGCCCGTTCTGATTTTGAAATCGTGAACGATGGGGTGAGGGATATGGAAGAACAGGTAGTAAAACTGCTGAATCATCTGGATGGCTTGAATCATCCGGGAATTCATTTGAAATAAAAGAAATCATATAAAAAATAGAATAAAAAAAGAAAATGGAAACAATCCTTTCAATTGCAGGCAAGCCAGGCCTTTATAAACTGGTTTCAAGAGGTAACAGAACTCTTATCGTTGAGACTCTCGACGAGACTCACAAGCGTGTGCCAGCTTTCGCAACAGACCGCGTTACAAGTCTTGGCGACATCGCTATGTATACTGATGCAGACGAGGTTCCATTGTGGGAGGTTCTCGACAGCGTAAGCAAGAAGGAAGAAGGCAAGCCTAGCACCTTCAACTACAAGAAGGCTTCAGCTGCTGAGCTCCACGATTACTTCGCTGAGGTTCTTCCTAACTACGACCGCGACCGTGTACACGACAGCGATATCAAGAAGCTCCTTCAGTGGTACAACATTCTTGCCAAGTACGGCATCACCGATTTCAAGGCTACTCTCGCTCCTACAGAGGGTGAGAACGTAGATGATCGTGCTGAGCAGGTTGCTGAGTAAATCCCGTCAGATTTTTTAGGCACGGATTACACGGATTACACGGATTTTTTCGAGATTATAACTCTTTTTGAGTTATCTCTCGTTTTGAGCATGTCTCTATAAATCCGTGTAATCCGTGCCTAATTCTTTTCCCTCAGTCTATAAATCCGTGCCTAATTCTTTATTTCTTTTCAATCTTTTTCAATTCCTTCTCAAATCTTCTGCGATACATTTCGCCCGCTATGGTCAAACCAAACGGGAAGGCTATCCAGATGCCCAGCAAGCCCATGCCGCATGGAAAACCGAGGGTATATCCCAAAGGCAATGAAATGACGAAATAGGCGATGAAGGCATAGAGTACCATTGGTTTTACGCAGGCGATGCCTCGCAGCGCATTGGCAAAAGTATACTGCAGGCCGTCGCCAAACTGATACACCATCATCAGGATAATCAATACCGCCACATAAGCCTGAACCTCAGCATTGTCGTTAAACCAACCGCCTATCTGGTGGCGGAGCAGAAGCACCGGCAAACCCATGCACAGCGAGAACAGCAGGTTCAATCGGAATCCGTCATAGGCATTGCGGCGCACCGCAGCATAGTCCTTCTGTCCCATAAAGTGGCTCACGCGGATAGCCATCGCTGCCGCCATACCCGAAAGCACCAGATAGAACAGCTGCGAAATGGTAATCATCACCTGGTGAGCCGCCAGCGGAATGGTGCCCAGCCAGCCCACCATCACGCAACTCAGCGTAAAGGCAGCCGATTCCATACCCAACTGCAATGCCACAGGCCATCCCAACCGGTTCATCTCTTTGAAATCCACCTTGTTGATTTCACTATGAATGATATTGTGCCTGTAATCGGCAAATTTCCTGCACACCATCACCATGCCCACCATCGCCGTAGCCATGAGGATGCGGCTTACCAGGGTAGAGATGCCCGCTCCGAGCAAACCCAGCTCCGGGAATCCCGCAACACCGTAAATCAAAACCCAGTTGCCCAGGATGTTGACCACGTTTCCGCCTATCATCGCCCACATCGCCACCTTGGTCTGTCCGATACCATCCAGGAATTGCTTCATCGTGAAGAAGATGCCCATAAAGAGCACCGACGCCAGGTTCACCAGGAAGTAGGGGCGGATGAGTGTGAGCAGTTCCTCCGGCTGTCCGATGTGCCCCAGGTTGAAATAGAGCAGGATGAGAACCAGGGTGAAGAGGATGCCCGTAATCATGTTGGCAAAGAAGGAGTTGCGCACCTTCTGTCCGATGCAGTCTGTGCGTTCTTCTCCGTAAAGTCTGCCGATGATAGGGGTGAGTCCGTAGGTGAATCCCATGTAGGATACGAATACAAGACCGAAGATATTGTTAACCAGTCCGGCAGCCGCCAGTTCGGGGGTACTGTGATGACCAATCATCAGCGTGTCGGCGAATCCCAGGATGATGGTACCCAACTGTCCGATGATGATAGGAATGCCGATGGAAAGCAGTTCCCTGTAGTGATGTTTATTGTGGCTTGTAATTGATGTCGTATGAGTCTTCATTACTTGGTTGTTTATTTTTTTACTATTACCGATTATTATTATATGATTATGATTTCTCTTTCGTCTTTGAATCGGCAAAGTTACAGCTTTTTTATGAGAACTCCAAATAATCTTCTGAAAATTGTTGGTGATTATTCCACGATTATGGATATTAATTATAAGGATGTTTCTTCTTGGGTTCAAGAATATATCTTTCAGGGTTTAAGTACGTCTCTTTCGGGGTTTAAGTATAACTCTTTCGGGGTTCGAGAAGGTATCTTCTTGACTGTTGCTACTAGGCTCAGCAGATTTGCTGAGCCTAGTCGGCAGGTCTGCTGACTGCAGTCAGCACGTCTGCTGAGCCTAGTGGCAACACCTTTAAAGCGTACAACTACAACCTGAATTGTCGTACGAGTATACACCTTTTAGTCGTACGACTGTATACCCTTTAGTCGTACGATTATATACCCTTTAGTTGTACGACTATACACCTTTTGGTTGTACGACCATACATCTTTTAGTTGTACATCTGTATACCACTTAGTTGTACGACTATCCTAGTGTGAAATAAATAGACATTCCGTAGCCCTCTGTGCGGTTTCTCGATGAACGCTTGGTGAGGCAAAAAAGCGTTACGTTACGGTTGTGACAGTTTTTCTCGCACCCCTCTTTCTTTCGTTATATAGAAGGAACTTATATATTATATATATATAAGTTATTATATACTACTTACAGATTGAAACTTGCAAAAAACGGGGTACCCCCTTCGAAAAAAAACTGTCACAACTGTAACTGTAACGTTTTTGAGTAAAATGAGAGCAAAAACGCACTAAGCTTTTCCAGATATCATCTCATAGAGTTCCAGATATCCTCTCATAGAGTTCCTGATATCAACTCATAGTTTTCTCACCCAAAGATCTATGAGTTTTTATTTTTAACTGAATCCGTCGCAAATGTTAATTCTGTTTAACAGAACTATGCAGGGTGTTTTTTGGTGGTATCCGAGAAAAGTTGTACCTTTGCACCGTCATTCAGAGAAATCGTCCCCCTCTGATTTTTTAGAAAGCCAAGAGTTACTTACCATTCCTTCATTGCTCGCTACTCACTACACACTACTCACTAAAAAAATGGACAGGGAACATTAAGTATCGTAAAGTAAAGTGCACTCCACGGAATGGTAAGAACGCAGGTAAGTAACTTTTGTATGACTACAGCCATTTGTACGTCGCTCGGAGTAATGGGCTGCATGTGAGTTATGGGAAAGTAATGAAAGCAAGCAAAAGAGTTAGGTTAGGTTTAGCAATGCTGCGTTTCGCAGCGTCGCTAGACCTGACTTTTTTTTTGTTTTTTCGCTGCTATCATTATTCTCAAGCCACAGCTAATCGTGACAAGCATAATCAAGCATTTGATGCATAGGACTTAAAAAGAGTATATAGCTGTAAACCAGAGTGTTAATCCACATGATGCAGCGAAACGCTGCGTATGGGTAGAGACAGCCAACTGGTAGATACAGTAAATTAGCCAGACCTACCTATTCTAGTGACCCTGTGAAACGCAGGGTCACTAGACTTAAAGTATTGATAGCCAGTAATATATACTTTTAATCGCTTAGGATTTACTTGTACTAAAAGCGTTACATTACAGTTGTGACAGTTTTATTTTGACCCCTTATCACAGTATGTGTTAGCATTCCAAATAGTTGTGTATAGCCAATCCGCATAGTGGAAATAAACAATTCTAGCAACACCATATTTCATGGTGTTGCTAGAACTTATTGATATTCAGTAGTATATAGCTTTTCTTGTCTATAATAATCTAATGCCTTCCTTTTTCACGTTCTTACAAAAAGCAGTATTCCTATACTTTTGCCATTCCTTGGCAGAATACATCACAGGATTGCTCTCTTTTCCTAAATCCCAACCTAGCATGGTGAGAGGGTAGGTTATGTTGTCGTAATCAGCAGGAAGAAGCTCCTCTTTATCCAAGATGATTAGGATATCCCAATCACTATCCTCCCTGGCGGTACCTCTAGCTTGTGAGCCGAAAAGTATCGCCTTCCCGTTAGCCGGCATGTTCTTAGCCAGGCATTCACGGATAGCAGCCAAAGTATGATCTTGTTCTTTCTGCATGTTAATGAAATCAATGGTGATGCAAAGATATAGCAAAATATTTATAGAGCCAAATATTAACGTAACTTTCTGTATTGTAAGGGAGAAATACCTATGATTCTTATGATTAAATGCCTTTTGTTTTTTTGTGAGGAAAATAAAAAGGCGGAAGATGTATTGGGTTCCAATTTTTTTTATTACTTTTGCAGAAAAGTATATAGGATTATGAATTATATGTCAAATACTCATATCGTGTGTATTGATGAAGGAAAGTTTTTCTTCAATCGATTTGTTGCTGAGCGAAAACGATGTTTTCGTCCAATTGCTATTTTGATGATTAGCAATTTGTTAAAATAGTTGCGTAGTCTTTCTAATAGTGTTTTGTATAATAACATTTTAACGTATAATGAAAATGGGAAATAAATTAATTAATCGAGTATGGAATAAATGTATGCATTTCATAGAAAATAAAGGCTTGGATATATTTTTATCTGATAATAAATTGCTGATTTGTTTTGTTGGTATTTATTTTTGCTTTGAAGAATTATTTGATTCTTTGTGTAATGTATATTTGTTGCTAATATTGAAATACTTTACTGTAAGTGTGATGTCATCAATAGTGTTTGTTCTGTTACTTACATGGATTCTTTATGATGGTTGTAGAAAGTATAAGAGAAGAGTACTTGTCAGTAATAAAACTATTGGCTTCAGTATTTTTATCTTATATCTTTGGGGAAAATATCGTCTATGTACTGATTCTGCTTATTCATTATATATATATTCTTTTAGTTATGTCGATATTATTCTACTACTTCTAGTGGGAGGATATATCGCTTTGAGGTTATTTCGTTATGCTCCTAAAAAAAGTGGCAGTTCTTCTGATGGATTTTTTATTGATGAGCCAATAACATGTAGTAAGGATGATTTGTTGAATCGAAAAATAGATGCCTATGATGCTGCTGAAAAACTGTTGGCAACAAAAACAGAAAATAATGCCTTTACTTTTGGCATTGTTGCACCTTGGGGAAACGGAAAGACTTCTTTTTTGTATATGATGAAAGAGCATATAGATGCAAAAAATGCTGATGATGTAGTTACCATATCATTCCATCCTTGGAAATATGGAAAGTCGTCTAATTTAACATATTTGTTCTTTGAAGAGTTGAGTAAGGCTCTAGCACCATATAGCACAATTTTTTCTCGTGATATTATTCGATATGCTCGTACTGTGTCTAGTATTGAGAATTCTACGATGAAATTTCTTGGAAGTATATTGGGGTGTTTGGTTCCTCAAACAGTTGAAGAACAGTATGAGGATTTGAAGAAGAAAATTAGCAATATACAGAGGAAAATTGTTGTCTTTATTGATGATATTGACCGTTTGGGGGCAAATGAAATAGAGGAGTTGTTTAGATTAGTACGAAATACATCGAACTTGCCTTCTATGTATTTTGTTATGGCTTATGATAAAAAGTATGTAGTGGATACTCTTAATAGTATCTTTCCATCCCATAGCCTAAGCTATTCTCAAAAGATATTACAAGAAGAGTTTTTCCTTCCTGTAATCAAAAACAATGTCTTGAAAGCTGTTCTGCGGGAAAAATTATCTGTTTTTTTGAATTCAGAAGAAATGGAACAGGTAGATAAACTTCTTAATAGAGAATTATTTAACTCAATTGATGTGTTTAGTTATATAGGATCTTTAAGGGATATAAAGCGTCTTGCAAACGCTTTACGTTTGCATCCTAGAAAACTTCATGGGGAAATTGATATCTGTGATTATATTATGTTGGAAATTTTAAGACAACAGTATCCTTTTGTTCTTGAACTTATTGTTGATAGAAAAGATGATATTTTGTTGCTTAATAATAGTGGTAAATATGTTTATTTTAATGGGGAAAATGGTCCTGAAGAAAAGGAAGGTATCCTTGCTAAAATGTATCCCTTTAAGGGTTTTAATATCTTAGAATACATAGAGGCAAATAGTGAAGCATTATCTGTGCCTAAAGCTAAGATTGACAGTTTGAAAAAGTTGTTAGATGCTCTTTGGGGTGAATATAGAACATACAGTAGTAAGGGTATTGATGTTCCTGAATATACTCAAAGGTATTTGTATTCTTCTATATTGGATTCAGAAGTTTCTGATGTGGAGTTTGACAAGATATGGCTATCTCCTTTTGATGAAGTAAAATCAACGTTAAAGGAATGGATGGTAAACAAATCTTATTCTTTGGTGGATAAAGTTGAAAAGAGAAAAGTTGCAAATAAAGCTGATACTTATAAACAACTTCATATGTTGTTTTATATGGGCTCTATAGGGCATAAGTATGTGCCAGATTTTCGGGTGATTGTAGAACGAATAAAAATGTTGAAGGAGATGAATGATGAATCACGTGACTACCTTGCAGAAGATAAAGAAGAATTCTTGAACTGCTTATATGAAAATGGTATCAATAGTTTTATGTTAGTTTTTTTGTGTAAACTATTTTATAATGGTTCTTTTGAAGAAGATTTTATTTTGTCTGAAGATGAGGTTATTAAGATTCAGCAAGATTTGTTTTTGCAATATATAGAAGCAGATCATCCGATAAGCGATGTGCTGAATTGTTGGCGAGATACCTCGCATGATGTTTGGATTGCAGATAGTAATGGAGATAGACATCCTGAAAAGATGGAGCATACGGAAGTATCACGCAAAGCGATGAAAGATTATGCGATAAATCACATAACAGAATTCGTTGAGTATACGATTTCTTGTAGTCTACCAATTACTGACCGAAAATATCGTATAAATGGTATTGTTCTGCAAATATGGGAAAGTTGGGATGAATACGATAAAGATGTAAACAGGCTGGATGTAAAAACTGCTAAGCTTCAAGAATATAAGGATTTTCTTAAAAAAATTAAGGAATTTGGTTTTAAGAAATCAGTCTCTTTTAATTTTAAAGAGTTGCATATTGAACAATAATCTTCTATAGATAATTAGTGAGGATAGCGTTGTTAATGGTATCATGTTTCGCTATCGTCACTAACTCTATCTGATGATGCATATTTGCATATTCAATCTTGCTTTTTTTTTAGAGAAGGTGTTGGTTAGAATGAACCCTATATATATGTAACTTTGTATAGCAGCGTGTGCGAGAATATATAAGATATTGAACTATAATATATTATACCCTGTTTTTAACATATAATAGAGGGTAATTATATAGGGGGCTTTCACACTTTTGCATAGGCCTTCATCATTTCTCCGGTCCCCAAAGGGGACCAACTTTCAATAACCGCTGGTGGAATGACCGAAGGGAATGGAACCTGCGGGCAAGCAACAGGAGGGAGAAACCGTCCCCAAAGGGGGCGAACTTGACTGATGGCATTTCCGTTAGGCGTTCCGCCGAATTTGCAATTCGGCGTAAAAAATGTTCGACCTATAAAACTAGGGGATTTGAAATCCCCTTACTGATATGATAGCATTTAATCGCTTAGGGCTTACTCGTACTAAAAGCGTTACATTACAGTTGTGACAGTTTTATTTTGGTCCCTTATTACAATATATGTTAGCATTCCTAATAGCTGTGTATAGCCAATCCGCATAGCGCAAATAAACAATTCTAGTGATACCATGAAATGTGGTGTCAATAGAACTGCTTGATATTCAGTGGTATATATGTGTGTTTTTATACTAATCTAATGCCTTCCCTTTCCACGTTCATACAGAAAGCAGTATTCCTATACTTCTGCCATTCCTTGGCAGAATACATCACAGGATTGGTCTCTTCTTCTAAATCCCAACCTAGAATGGTGAGAGGATAGGGTATGCTGTCGTAATCAGCAGGAAGAAGCTCCTCTTTATCCAAGATGATTAGAATATCCCAATCGCTATCCTCCCTGGCGGTACCTCTGGTCTGTGAGCCGAAAAGTATCGCCTTCCCGTTAGCCGGCATGTTCTTAGCCAGGCATTCACGGATTTTACTCCGAAGTTCTTTTTTAGCTCTCCGGCATGAGATAAGGTCAGTGATATATAGTATTACTTTGACTTCATAATCATTGCTTTTTTTTACAGTTGCAAAGATAAGATAAAATCTTGAATCCTACAAAGGTTTTTGAAAATAATACTATGTTATATTGTATTTTGCAAGATTTTATAGTTAATCTGGGTTAAAAGTTAGAAAACGCAGATGCGAAACCTAACTAAAGTTAGGTGGTTACGGTTATTATAGAGAAAACCCTATTTGGGTTTTCATTAGAAAAAAGGTAATTTTGCTTATTAATATAATTAAATAATAAATGAGTTTGATAAAATGGCAATAGATAAAAGTGTACATACAATACTTTACCAGAAAGCGATAGCTCGGTTACGAAGCAAGCGAGAAGAGCGAGGTCTCACCCAAAAGCAGTTGGCTGGGATGCTCGGGCTTCCGCAATCCTATGTGAGCAAGATTGAAACTTGTGAGCGTAGGATGGATTTTATAGAGCTCCGAACCATGTGTAACTTGCTGGGAATATCTGTTGTCGATTTCATGCAGGAAGTCGAGACTGAGATTATACCTCAAGTTGAGAAAATCGAAGCACGTAAAAAGGAACATGAATAGAATACTAATCAATATTGCCGAATAATATGGAACAATTCGATAATAACGAAATCTTTGATGATTTCAAACCAGCTGAAGAGCAAGCTGCTTTTGTCAATGAGACTATCGGTAACGTGATAGAAAGAGAGTTGACGGAAGTGGAGCAGTTCAAGGAAGAATTTGATGATCAGCTCTTGATGTCTGATAATCCTAAAGACAATTTGACTCAAATTATCGTAGGGTATATTCAAGGATGTGGAGATGTGAATCAGGTAAATATCTGCTCTTACAAATCAAAAAACGGAGTAGCACTTGATGGATGGGGCTTTAATGGTGATGAAGACCTTACAACGATAGATCTCTTCTTGACCATATATGAGGATCCGAATAATGGTTCTAATATTTCGGCTAATGATTTGGATCGTCAATTTAACTGGCTGCAGCGCTTTTATGATCAGTCGGTAAGCGGCGCAATGTTGGGCAAATTTATGGATGATACAAAGAGTGACCTCTATCAGGTAGCTGATCTTATTCATAGTACAAACAAGATAGACCGAATCAGATTGTTTATCCTTACCAATGCAATTGCACCTGTCAGTTATGAAAAAGATAACATAGAGATTGCGGATGGTACATCCTGCGAGTTCTATGTCTGGGATGCCAAGCGCATTATGCAGCAAGATAATATCATATCTGGTAGAAAGCCTATCGTTGTTGATTTCGAAGGTGATTACAATTGCACATTGCCATGTGTCAAGATGCCAGACGTGTCTGACCATGTTATGTGTTATCTCTGTATTATTCCAGGTATGGTGCTTTCGCAAGTTTACCATAAATACCACCAGCAGATACTGGAGATGAATGTTCGTACATTCCTTCAATTTAAGGGAGCTTCAAACAAAGGCATCCGTGATACATTGATAGGGCATACGGCAACAGCTGTTGAACGCAGAAAAGGTATGGAGGATACCTTGCCTGAACCTGATATGTTCTTTGCCTATAACAATGGTATCTCTGCCACGGCTTCTGATGTAAAATTGAATGAAGAAGGCACTGCTATAACCAAGATTAAATCTTGGCAGATAGTTAATGGTGGTCAGACTACAGCGGCTATCAGTGCTGTTATGGGCATGAAAGACGTTGATTATTCACAATTGGCTTCTGTCTATGTGGCTATGAAAATCTCTGTTGTCAAGGATAAGGATAATCTGTCTGCGATAGTTCCGAAGATCTCGAGATTTGCCAATACGCAATCCGCTGTCAAGAAGTCTGACTTTAACATCAATGAAGGATTCCTCGTAGAATTAGAGCAGCAATCTCGTGAAACATGGGTTCTGAATACCAGTGGTAAACCTGTGAGCAAATGGTTCTTTGAACGAACTCGTGGGCAGTACTTGGATAAGGCAAAACGTCAAAACTCCAGCAAGGCAGAAAAAGAGTTCTATGCAGAATATCCAAAGAACCAGATGTTTGACAAAACTACGCTCTCTAAATTTGTGATGAGCTGGGAGCAGGATCCTGCCAGTGTTTGTAAGGGTGGCGAGAATAACTATACTAAGTTCTTTGACAAGATGAAACGTAATGGTGCTCATTTCGATAAGACTCGTTACCAGCGTACAATAGCAAAGGCTATCCTCTTCAAGGGCATAGATGCTTTGTATGGTAAAGATGGATTGGCATTGCCTGGATATAAGTCGAACATGGTAGCTTATACGATGTCTTTGCTGTCGCTGAATTCAGGTAGAGCATTGAATCTTGATGCTATTTGGAATGAGCAGTGTGTAATCAGTCCTTCGGTTTACAACGAGTTGACATTGGATATTTATAATGTTTATGCCAAACTCCTTTGTGGTGCAGAGCATATTACATACAAGATTAAGGAATCATATACGGATGGTAATGGCAGACGTAAAAATCGTTATGTACCAAAGGAAATTCCACAAGAGGATATTGAACGCTTAAAGGCAACAATGCTCTACAAGGTTCTGCTTTATGTAAAAGATATAGAACCATTTGTTTATAAGCATTTGATAGATGTAGATGAGGGTAAGAATATCAATGAGTGGACAAAGGCTACTCTTTGCTGGGATGCTCTCAAAACAAAGCTTTCACAAGAAGGCGATAAATACAATATACCAGCAGAACTCTTGGGCGGTGTAGGTGATGTTGATGAAGAGATAACCGAAGGCCAGAAGAAAAAGATGGATGAGGCTAAGGAAGTGGAGACGGATAAATGGTTTGCCTTGAATAAATGGTCAAAAGATAATCCTGGTGAACTGACTCCAAAGGAGCAGGCATTCATAGGCCAGGTGGCTTTCTCTTCAAAACGAGGACGTGCATTGACATACAAGCAATCTAAATGGGCTCTCGACATTTACGAGAAAGCCGTGGATGCTGGTTGGAACGAAAAATAAAGAATTAAAATGATAACAGATAAAGACATATATCTTGACGAGGAAGTGGAGAAGGTGGAACCCTTCGAACGCCCTGCCATCCGATTCTCTCATATTGAGTCGGATGATAGAGGCTTGCGTCCATACCAGGCGGAAATGAAACACAATGTTTATGGCCTTTGGGATAAGATAGATAATGTGATGCTTCAGATGCCTACTGGTACAGGCAAGACGATTGTCTTTACTTCTGTTGTTAAGGATATCTTGCGATGGTGCAACCTTCATAGTCATGAATCTAAGATATTGATTGTAGCCCATCGTAGGGAACTGATAAGGCAAGCAAGCAAGAAGCTGGGGGATATCCCTCATGGAGTGATCGTAAGCGGAGAGAAACTGGATTTGGACCAGTCTATACAGGTAGCTTCTATCCAGACCTTCATGAGTCGTAGGCATTATGAGATGATGCGCCGGGAACAATTCGACTTTATCATCATAGATGAGGCTCATCATTGCATGGCGCCAGGATACCAGAAACTTTGGGAGATGTTTCCTAATAGTAAAAAACTGGGGGTAACGGCTACACCGTGGCGTATGAGCCACTGTGGTTTTACGGCTTTGTTTGGTGATATTGTGTTGGCAAAGAGTATCGAATGGTTTGTTAATCAGGGCTATTTGGCCAATTATGATTACATCAGTATCAAGCCAACCTCTGAAGTTCAGCATGCCATTAATGGAATCGACCGAATGGGGGCTGATGGCGATTATCTGGATTCTGAGTTGAGTGCAGTGATTGACAAGGATAAGATACGTGCCGGTTTATATAAAAGCTACGAGAAATATGCCAAAGGAAAAAAGGGTATTATCTATGCCATCGACCGCAAGCATGCCAATCATATCTGTGAGTTATATGCTACAAAGGGCGTTAGTGTCTGTATGATAGATGGTACAACTCCAACCGCTGAGCGTGAGCAAAAGATAGCAGACTTTGCCAATGGAAGTATAGAGGTTATCGTGAATGTCAATATCTTCTCAGAAGGTTTTGACTGTCCGGATATAGAGTTTATACAGTTGGCTCGACCAACCAAGTCGCTTTCGCTTTATCTCCAGCAGGTGGGTAGAGGTCTTCGGATATCGGAAGGCAAGGAGACTACGGTTATACTGGACAACGTAGGACTTTATAATCGTTTCGGTACTCCGATGGCAAACCGTCATTGGCGGTATCATTTCCTTGGTACTGATAATGAGGAAGGCTATAATGATGGTTCTGGTATCAAACGAGACTTGATTCTTGATTCTGATTCGGAGTATGAGCCTGATTACTCTGAGGATGATGAAGAAATGGTTGTTGTAGAACATGCAGAAGGTAATGCTCAGGTAAGACCTGATGAAGCGAATCAAGCTGCAAGCCTTTCGGAGTACAATGTGTTTAGAAAGAATGGTTTGTATGGTGTCTGCAATCATAACAACAGGGTGATAGTTCCACCTATCTATGAAGAGATGCGCCCTTACTACAAAGGATATATCCCATTTAAGCAAAACGGAAAATGGGGTATCTTGCTTGCAAATGGAACGGTTAAGGTTAAGCCAAAGTACTATAACATCGGACCGTTCATCAATGATAGAGCTGTGGTGCAGAATACTGCAGACAGTGAGGAATATTATATTAATGGAAAATTAGAAAGGATTAAATAATAATGGCAACTGTAGAAAAAGATATAAAGGAAGAAAGTGCAAAGATTAAAGCTGTAAAGCGGATTGTCCGAAAACGAGCAGATAATTTGGATAATAAAGAAATCTTACCGACACCAATTTCTGATGGACCTAATTGGAAGGATTTGACATTCTCCCATCCTGAACGTTGTGTCAGGTTAGGTACGCTTTTTAGTGGTATTGGTGCCATAGAACATGCTTTTCAACGTTTAGGCTTGAATCATAAAATAGTTTTTG
>ERZ1023674.199-NODE-199-length-16586-cov-25.628819_pt1 | contig 16586 bp, 10 predicted proteins | sample MGYA00380343_ERZ1023674 | MGnify/ENA primary metagenome ERZ1023674 (study PRJEB33179, sample SAMN07448985) | human gut metagenome | biome: Human-gut; feature: Human associated habitat; material: Faeces | host: Homo sapiens | place: India: Bhopal | collected...
TGAGTAGTGCATTATATTGTACATTTCCTGCAAAGGTAATAAATATTTCTAGATTACGCAAGAAAAGGTGCAATATAATGTTCTTTTTTTTTAAAAAATATAAGTTTATGGGATTTTTCTTGGTTATTTGCCTTTGAATATTGTTTTCTTTTTTCTTAACTTTGCACGCACAATTCTTGCTCCCACTGTCATCAATCAGCAGAAGTTCTCATTCTTCCTGCAAGACCAGGAAGGTACAAACGCTGGTTGTAAACCTACAACTACTGATCTCATCCATCTCTCAACAGAGGAATATGAACATCTGTTATCTGATGAAGAATACGAACATGACGATTCAGTAGATAGCCTGCGAGTTAAGCTTCCCTAATGCCTCATCCTTCGGCACCTTCTTCAAGAAGCATACCGGTTTATCGCCAAAGAATTACCGCATGGGGGCGGAGTAGCTTATTTTGTAAATGCTTTTACTTTTTAGCATGCGAAATAAAATTTCTCCTACAAAAGTTTGCAGGTTTCGAAAAATCTTCGTACCTTTGCAGCACTAGTACCCGCCAAGCCTCTCAACGATGCTCAAATGTGCGGGTCGTTTTATTTTTATACATTTCCCTTGCTGAGATTCTCGTATTTTCAAATGGTTCTTATTTCTTTGTGAATATTGAAAATATGGAAGAAAATGGTAATGTGTTAATAATCAAAGGATTATAATTTTGTTAGTTGATAGCGTTGAAATAGGAATTCTATAGTTGTACGATTATAACCCCTGTAGTTGTACAACTATAACTCTACAGTTGTACGACTATAGCCTATATAGTCGTACGACTACAACTTTATAGTCGTACAACTATAGGGTATTCGCTTAATTAGAAGCAGAAAATAGGGAATTTGATATGCTCAAAATTCCCTATTTTGCTGCTAGATTCCAAATTTGCCAGTATACAAAATTTGGTTATAACTATTGACAGAAATAACCTAGACTACTGAGTTGGCTTCCTTCAGTTCCAAATGAAATAGGCTTCGATGGCAAATGAAGCCTGTTTCGATGGAAGATGAAGCTTACTTACTTTGTATCCACTGCTTTTTGTAAAAGAAACATTAATAATAGCAATTATCAGTGTTAAAAACCAAAGATTCACTCCGATTTTCATTGTTTTTTATTATCTTTGTCCCAAAATAACAATTTAAAACAAAGGATATGAGCACATCAACATTACGTGTACCTACTTCATTTAGGTTATCAGCAGAGCTTCTTGAGGAGCTCAAGGAGTGTGCTAAGGCTACCAATAGTAGCCTTAACAATTATGTAGAATCCATTCTTATGGATTTTATGAATAAGAACAAGACCATGGAGGAAAATGTGATTACTCCCGATTTGCAAGCGAAGCTTGACAAGGCGAGGGAAGAACATAAAAAAGGAGAAACTCTGTGTTTTGACACAGCACAAGATGCAATCGCATGGATGGAAGCTTTATGATATATCGAATAGAATTCTCTAAGGATGCACAGAAGGTCATTAAGAAATGGAAGAAATCAAATTTACCTCTATTCAAAAAACTAGAGAAGCTGATACCTGAACTTTCTGAGCACCCTAGAACAGGTAAAGGACATCCGGAACCTTTGAAAGGTGGAAACGACATCATGAAGAAATCCATCGTTTAGAGAATGAGATTATGGCGCAATTGGACAGCCTCAGTTTCAGAAACAACAGTGGAAAAGAATAAGTGCGTATGAATAAGTCAATAAATATCTTAGACCAAGACTATTCCCTTTGGTTACAAGACCTTAGCAAACGCTATCGCAGAAGTCAGGTCAAAGCATCGATAAAGGTAAATTGCGAAATGCTCAAATTCTATTGGAGTTTGGGTAGGGATATTGTTGCTATGAAAGCAGAGACCCGTTGGGGAAGCAAGTTCTTTAAAAATCTTAGCAAAGACTTGAAAGAGCAAATTCCAAATGCATCCTGTTTCTCTGTTACCAATTTAAAGTATATGAAGAATTTTTATCTTTTGTACATGCCTTATTTGGAACAAACGCACCAACTTGGAGGTAAAGGAAATTGTCGTAATGATTTTGGTCAACAAGTTGTTGACCAATTAGAATATGAAGGAAATCAATTTGGTCAACAAGTTGCTGACCAAATTTGGATAGACATAACTTCTATTCCTTGGGGACATCATACCATTTTAATAGACAAATATTTAGATAATCCTGAGAAGGCTTTGTTTTATGTTCGTCAAACTGTGCAAAATGGATGGAGTCGAAATATGCTACTCAATTTTATCGGTACAGGATTATATGAGCGACAAGGCAAGGCTTTAACAAATTTCAAACAGACCTTACCAAATGAAAATAGCGATTTGGCACAAGAACTGACAAAGGATCCATACAATTTTGGATTTACAGGAATCACCAAGTCATATAACGAACGTATTCTAAAAGACGCATTGCTCAACAATATCACCACGTTCCTAACCGAACTTGGCACTGGTTTTGCGTATGTTGGTAAAGAATATCGCTTAACGATTGGAGAGAAGGAGAACTTCATCGACTTGCTTTTCTACAATCTTAATTTGTCTTGCTATATCGTGATAGAGGTGAAGATTGGTGCATTTACCTTTGCTGATGTAGGGCAGTTAGGTGGCTATGTTGTAGCATGTAATCATATCTTACGCAAGGAAGGACGAGATAACCCAACCATCGGTTTGCTCATTTGTAAGGAGAAAGACCGCATACAAGCACAGTATGCCCTAGAATCAAGTAGCCAACCTATTGCTATCTCTGAATATGATTTGGAAAAATTCTATCCAGAAAAGCTGGAAGGTACTATGCCTACGATAGAAGAAATTGAAGAAAGATTAAGTAAGAAATGAAATTTTGCAAGTGCACTTGCAGAATTTGGTTATAAGTATTGACAGAACTACCCCTTGTTGCTGAGGAAGATTATTTCTGCTCCAAATGAAATAGGCTTCGATGGCGAATGAAGCCTGTTTCAATCGCACATGAAGCTTATTTCATTTTTACCTCCAATTATTTAGAATTCTGCATCAAACAAGACACTGATCTTATAAGGAATATCATCCAATTTCTTAAACTGGTTGCTTCCTGTAATCTGCTGCTCCTTGCGAAGATAAATCTCCTGACCATTCAGTTCCGTGAGCTGGCGCTTGAACACGAATTTATGCTTCTGCTCTCTCTGCTCGCTCTCTTTGCTCTCGCTGTTGAAGCTAAGCACGATGGAGTCGGAGAGGAGATTGCCATCCTTGTCGTAGAAACCGAAACGCATATCTACCCCTTTTACCTTGTCGGTAACAGGCTCGCTCTGGTAGAAACTGATAGTCTGGTTATTGGTGGTAATACGACTCTTCCTGTTGAGAATATCCACCGAAACCTCGCTGATTCCTTGTTTCTTCTTGATGTTGACGTGCAATACAGGAATTACAACTTCCTGAGGCATACTGCCACCATGTACGAATCTGCTTCCCGCACCCTGTTTGCGGATTCGGTTCAACCCTTTGGCAGTCTGTATTTCTGTATCGCCTTTTAATCCCACGTCTTTGCCCTGCCACGTCTTTACGGCATTGCCTTCCTCCAGCTTTTTCCCTATTACAAAACGACGGTTGTCTTGAATGATGCAATCACCCATCACCTTGAAATCAGTAAAGTCGGTCTCGTCTAGAGTCTCGTTCTGATAGATGTAGCCATGGTCTGACGTAATGAGAATATTGCTTCCGTTGCCGTTTCTGATGATGTCAATGATTCTTTTGATATGTTCAAATTCATCTTGGGTCGCCTCGAAAACTCTGCTTTCCGTAGCCTTGTCATCACCCGTTTTGTCTATGATATTACTATAGATATAGATGAGGTCGTAATCCTTGAATGCCGTCTTGGCATTTGTGATTTTGAGGAAATCATCGGCAATGATTGCCATACTCTTAGCTACGGTTCTCTGCAAAACCTTTTCTCGGTTATTTGTTCCCTTGGTACTGATGCCGTCTGCAAACACTTCATCGGCTTCCTTTTCGTAAGAAAGTTCCTTGTGTGGCAAGAGGGCTGCCATTCCCAGTTGGGTATAGGAAGGTAGGGTAGAGAGCATGGCTGGTTTCATCTCTGTTTCCATTCTTGGCAGTCGGGCAATCTTTTCGCTCAGTTCCATCATAGTCTCGTATCTCAAGGCATCGCTGATGATGACGAAAACCTTCTTCTTGTTGGCGATGAAGGGATAGACGTATGCCATATAGAATTTCTCCTGACTGATGATGTCTTTCATCTCCCATTGTTCCATACCATCTACTTGTGGTTGCCATTTTTGGACAAGTTTCAAGAGATAGTGGTTGGTGTATGCCAGCTGCACCTTTTCGGTGATGGATGCCAAAAGTTGTTGGCATTCAGTCTGATTGGCTTCGTGGATGAAATGGCGGTAATGCAGGTCGATGGTATATAGGTTTTTGACGTAAGCCATAAAACCTTCTTCTGGAGAATTGATGTCCAGTCCGTTCATCTTCAATTCGATATCTGCAAAGAGTCGGCGTGCTTCTAGGAGGGCATGGAGTGTATGGGCTGCTTCCAGGAAAAAGAGCTTGTTTTCACGTTCCTCAATAATGGCTTCCAACTCTTCTACTGTGATACTGCCATTCAATACATCATTTGCCAGATAGCTGGCTATGATTTTATCAACGCAAGGATAGGTCTCTACATCCAGTAATTGCTGCAGAGAGTATTCCTGTATGGTATCCCTGATGTTGAGTTCATTTTCTAATTGTCCAGCAAGCTCCTGGTACATTTCGCCATAGGTTCTGCTGTCTCGCCAGTCGCGCATGAAAATCAGAGCCTCGTTGGTCAGCTTCTTTTTCAAGTCGTTTTGGAAGAGTACGATAAGCAGGTCTTTGATGTTCCTGTTCTCTTGGTAGCCGAAGGTGGTCTTTACCTCGTCCCAATAGATATCCTCCAGATTGTAACTCTTCATATCCGCTTGGAGGGTAGTCTCTTCCTGAACCATCTCTGTAATCAGGGCGTATGTATAAGCCTCGCAGGTGGTTTTGCTTTTGCAGACCACTGCGAGCATCATTTTTTCTATATCCCTGGTATCCATTCCCGGATGAAGTCTTGCAGCCAATTTATTCCTGTTGTCTGTCTTCTTGAAGAAGTTGATGTGCTGTTGCACCACGGCATCTTTCAGTTCCATGGCGATTCCACATTCTGCCGCATAGAGTGAACTCATATCGGCGGAAAATAAAACTCCTTCTTCCTGATAGTCCAGCAGCCAGTTGTCTTCATCTTTAGGCATAGCTTCTGGACTGTAGATCACAAAGCCTAGTTCTGGCTGTTCTCCTTTTTGTATCTGATATTTGATGGTGAAGGGATTGCCTTCCAGCGTCAGCACGCTGATGCCGGGCATGTTGATGTTGGTGGCAAATTCTTTCTCTTGTCCCCCTTCGTCGTACCAGAACACATAGCGGTTTTTCTCCACCATGGTGCTGAGTATCTGTTTTATCTTTTCTCTTGTTGAATCGGTCATAACTATTTTACTCCTATTGCTTTAAATGCCGCATCTATCGGGTCGGTATATACTTCCAGACTGAATTTGGTCATCAGGTCGGCTGGCACATTGCCGTATTGCATCATGTCGATGGCTGGAATGAGGATGCGCTTGGCTCCTGCATCATTGGCTATCTCCAAGGCGCCAGGCAAGTCGGTGGTACCGATGATGGTGCCGCCGATGCTCATGCTGCCCAGTATGCAGAGCTGAGGCTGAACCGGACGGTTGCATAGTCCTGATACCAGAGAGATGAAGACGGCTAATTCCATGCCCGATAGGGTGCCGATGCCATGAATGTCGGTGGCTTTCAGATGCAGCTCGTAGTCGCCAAACTTGATGTCGTTTGAAATGCGGCTGATGTTGCTTCTCAGATAGTTGACTGCTTCTTTCAGTTCATCTCGGATGGCTGTGCCACTTCCGAAACCGGTGTGCTCAAACTTGCCGTTGCCTTGCATCTTTTGCAGGTCTAGGCGAACCAGTCCCTTGTTGCCACCTTCTGTTTGGTTGGCGATGCAGAAAAGGCATCCTGCCTGCAGCTCTCCTTCGGGTATCAATCCTGATGATTTGCATTCTGGGGTAGCCACGAAGTGCTCTTCATTGTCTTCCAGGTCGATATACGAGAAATGGACATCGAAGAATTCCAAACCGCCAATCTTCTTGAGCTGTTCCTTGATGCGGCGTCTGCCGATAAGGGCATATTCTAGGCATTCCTTCACTTCCTCTTTGCCGAAGTTTCCATCCGGATATAACAGTTTGAGGAGTCCGCTTACGGTATGCTTTACGGCAATGACATCACGCTGGTTCAAGTCTTTGCCCAGTCGGAAATATTTCTGGATGGCATCAGAAAAGGTGCGCTTGCGCATCTCTCTCAGGCATTCCGAAAAATAATCTGTGATAAAGCCATAATTATCGGTGAAGAACTCTGGGCGCATTTTGGGTATTTCCCAACCCGGCAGATAGAGATGAAAGCGGTCGAAGAAGGCGGCATCTATCATCTCTTTTGGAAATGGTGAGAGAAGATGTGAAACTTTTACCAGGTTCTCGATGCTTCCGTCGATATTGCCTAGAAAGACCATCGAGGCATCGGCTGCAATACTGTCCTTGCCTCGGCTGAATGAGCCGTTTGCCATATAGTCTTTCATAATCTGCACTCCGTCCTTGTCTTTCATCTTCATGCCTGCCACCTCGTCGAACGCTACCACATCCCAGGTTCCCACGAGTCCTACCTGGTGTCTGCCCATATTGTAGAAGAGGTTTGCCACGGTGGTCTGTCCGCCCGATACCAATATAGAATAAGGTGAAATCTGTTCAAAGAGATAGCTCTTGCCGGTGCCGCGAGGTCCCAGTTCCACCATGTTGAAGTTGTTTTCTACCAGCGGAATCATTCTCGCTATCAGATGCTGCTGGGCGATGGGCGATAGGTTGGTAGGCTCCATACCCATGCTTCTCAGCAACACCTGCATCCATTCTTCTTTCGAGAAATGCTTGCGGGCTTCGATATATTCATTGATGTCGGTAGCCGGCATCTGTACGGGTTTCAGAGAGAGTATCTTGAAGGGACTCTCTTTTGAATTCTCATCAAACTCGTAGGCGAGGGTGATGATGCACCAGATACCTCCGCCTAATAGCTTGTCGTACATCTTGATATAGTCGTCGGCAATGCGGATACGGGAGATGTTGATGTTGAAGATCTGTCCTTCGTAGGTGTCGTTGTGCTCGTTGAGGCGAGCCGTCACCTTGTCGATAATCTTGAATTGTCCTCTGTCTCTTATCTTCGACTTGATTTTCTCGGCTTCATCTGGGCGCACGTAGTTGTCGGCAAGAATCTGTTTTACCATTGCCGTACCGCTTTCTATATCTTCCTCATCGTCTGTGGCGCAGTACATGCCAAGCAGGTACTCCAGTACGTAGCTTGGCACGTTCATGCCTTCTTTGATGAGTTTCGTCAAGTCTTTTCGCACCACCTTTCCTGCATAGTGCTCATTGAGCTTTTTGTCTAGTTCGTCGGTCATATTTATTCCAGTCCTTTGATAGGTTCCACAAGTGGATAGAACTTTGGATAGTTGGCTTTTACGCCATCATCCAGGTCGATGGTGAGTCGATGGCTCGCCATTTCTACCAGCTCTTGTTCAAACTCCTTCACTTCTTTCACTTTCTCCTTTAGTTCGTTCACCAGTTTCAGGGCACGGTTGCGCTGTGCCTGGGTCAGGTCATCACGGAGGGTTTCTTCTTCGGCTTCTCGCCACTGCTGTTCCACCTTATTTATATATGGGTGTACATAGTCGGCGTGAAGTTTCGATAGGGTGTCGGCTTCCATGCGGTGCATATAGACCAGTGCCTTGAAGTAACCCTTCTTGTGCTTGTCGCCCATGCGGGATGAGAAGAGCCAGTAGATAGGTCGCTTGGCTCCCTTTACGCTGTACATCTGCTGATGGTCGGCATAATAGTCTTTATAGAGGTAATCTCTCAGGGGCTTGCCGATGGTCTGCTCGATGTACTTCATGTTCTCGTAATACTGTTCCTCACCGAAGAGTGTCTTGATGGCGAGTTGGATACGTTCGGTCATATCGTCGGCGAAGAAGTCGGGCTCCTGGATGATAGGAACGATGCCATCGTCGTCGATGCTGAGGGTACTGCGTGGAGAGTTCTCTATGCCGTCCACCTGCAAGTCGAGGCTGCTGAGGTCTTGATGCTGGTTGGCGATGATGAGGCCTGGCTTATCTACGGAATAGCGTCCCATAAAGCAACCCACCAAATAGCTGATGAATTGTTTGATGATGACATCATCGTGCCAGATAATCTTCTCATTGTCCTTGCTGCCATCCTCCGTTTTTTCTTTCTCGATAGAGATTTCTCCCTGTTGCAGGATGGTTACCTCATCAAGAGGAACGTCAGGAGTCAACTCGTCTTCCAAGCCATAGATATGAATGAACTTCTCGTTGAGTTCCTCCTCGTTTTGATGAAGGCGAAGGAACATGGTTCCCCATTTCTTCTTATAAATATCTACTCGCCATGATAGCTTGCTCAGTTCTGCAGACTCCAAGTCAATGCTGATTTGATGATAGTCGGCGTAGTCGTGCATGATAGATTCATAAGAATCAAGATCAATGCTCAACAATTCGTTGGATGCGAAATCCCATGATGTTTCGTGGGCATCCCAATCGGATTTGCTGATGGAGATGTTCTGTAGAACAATATCGTCTATTTTTTCATTCAATACAAGTTTTATAGGAAGTGCCTTAATAACTCCTGTGCTACAATTTAATGTAGGATTAATAATTGGCAGAAAGCATTTGATAAGTTTGGAATTTAAAAGTCCAATTAAGTAATTTATTTTACTCTCTGCAAAACATACAGGACCTGCGTCACCTAATACACATCCCTCTGGTAGATAACGAAAACATGGCATCCCTGACATTATTAAATTCCAGGTAATTGCACTTTTGAAGAAATGTTGAGAATTTTTACATGTCCTAGTATAACTCCCATATAATGAGCTTGCGAGTTCTTTGACTTCAAAACCATTATTGTACCAATTAATAACTTCCATTAAGTTGCCATACCATTTTCTAGTGCTACCACCTTTACTGTATGGAAACCATTTTTGAGAATAGGTCTTTTTATCTGAATTTTTACGATGTTTATAGCTATTTTCGTTGCTAATTTCAAACCATTCTCTTAGAAAACGTCCATTGTCATTGGTGGACATACCTAATTTGGTTTCTGCTATTTGGTCTAGTTTTTGGTTGTTGCTAAATGCTTCAATAAGTTTTTCGTTGATCCAATAGCTAATATTAGTGCCAGGTAAAGAATCAAACTTAATTTGATTTACATTATTGAATGCGGTATGTTTCTTTAAAAATAAACTTTCTTTTTCTTTGCAAGTAAAACCTTCTGTTAAGTCATAATAACAACCTTGTGGATTCAGATAATATTTGGAAATAACAAAGGCTGCATTTTGTACAATTTCTCCATTCAACTCATCAAATGTATGTGCTCCCAAATGTAGCAAGCTGTCTATCTGGTAATGCTCAATAATGTCCTTTCTCAACTTCTCGAATGAAGACAAGAACATCCAACTCTGCATATTAATCATTGCCATCTTTCCCTTAGGGGTACAGTACTCCATGCAGCGTTCCATGAACGTTGCCATAGTATCAGCTTTAGAATTTGGATATTCTTTTTGAACGTACGCTTTCAATACATCGCAGAATCCTTTTCCCAGATACGGTGGATTCGTAACGACACAATGATATCCACGAGACAGATATTCTGCCTCGCGCTTCAACTTTTGCGCATTTTCTCCGAATAGATTGTTCCCTACTTGTATCGCTTCATATTCCTCCTTCGTAACCTTCAGCAAAGACCCAATGGTATCGATATTCTCGAACTGCCAAATCAAACTCTTCTCGTCCCAATTGCCACTTGCTGCTATTGTCTCGTGGTCAATGTTCTCCAAAAAGATAACATTTGGCTCTACCGGCTTACGACGGAGGTAACGGCTATAATATGCATTAGCTTTCATGGTAAGGGCAAAGCTGGCAAGCTGATAGCAGCGCTTGTCAATGTCCATACCATAAAGGTTGTTCTCCAGGATAAGAGCAGGAATCTCCTTGGTTCGATAACCCTCTTCTTCATACATCTTGCAGAGCAAATCGAAAGCATAAACCAAAACGTGACCACTTCCCATGCAAGGGTCTATGAAACGGATGTCTTTTACGCTCTGAATATCTTCCGGAATCGGGTCTGGCTGGTTGTCGGCAGGCTCTATGTAATAAGGCATTTCTGCTTTTAATGCCGTGTCGGGATGCAGGGTGGTCCAGATACGTCCCAAGGTGTTCTCTACCATGTAGCGAACTATCCAGTGTGGGGTGAAAAGCTGGGTGGCAGCAGCTTGCTCGTCACTCTTCAATCCACCCTTCTGACTCTTCTTGGCTTCGGCATCCGCCTTGCGCTCGGTGATATAAAACTGGTAAAGCCAGCCCATAATCTCTACGTTTTGGCAATCTTCGTCGGTCATCCCCTTGCGGATATCCGTCACGAAACTCTGCTCAGAAAGCAAGTCGGTAGGGAGCAGCAGTTCGGTATAATCGCTGATAGACTCGAAAAGGAAAGGCATGGGGGTATTGTATTGGTTGCAGATGGCAATCAATAAATCATGGTAAATCTTTTCTTCGTCTTTTCCTAAAATGTCCAGCGAGATGCCAAGGTTCACATCGATGTTTCCTCCCATCGCTTCCTGTAGGATTTCCGGACGTATCTGTCCTGCTGCTGGAGTGATGACCATCGGAACATTATAGCCGTTGGCATCCATAAAGCGAAGTGCCATCACTCGGTTGAACCAAGTGTAGGTCACTTCTTCCACTACATTCTTTTCGCCCTTGTCGGCAATCTCCTTGCGGAGCGTATTGATTTCATTCTGTTTGCCACGAAGCTCGGCAGTATCTTCCGTCAAGATATAGTTCATTCTTGTCTTGATGGAAGATACCAGCTTTTTGCGAGTTTCCTGTGCAAATGTCTTTAATGCTGATGTATTCATATCATTCTTAATTCAATATGATGTTCTTATTCTGTTTGATGAGGCTGAGAAGCTGCTGGCGCAGGGCATCAACATACGCTTCTACATCTTCCTGCGATTCAAGCACCTGCTTGTCCCATGCCAGGTTCATCGCCTTTTCCTTTCTCACTGCAATCTTTGGCTTAGGTTGAGGAGGGGTTGGGTGTGAACCGTTCGTGTTGGAATCTGCTGTCCCAGAACCCGTTGCTCCAGAACCGTCTGGTTGAGTATCTGTTGCCGAAGCTGCCTCTTCTACCCAGGTGTTGATGCTTTCGAAGCATTTGCTGAATGCTTTCTCCACATCCTCCTTCATACCTTTCAGGTTTCCGATAAATCTTTCCTCTTTCTCCTTGCTGCTCAGTAAGCCAAACATTTGCTCCACCTGTGACTTCTGGTTGTCTTTCAGCGTAGCGTAAGACGGCAGGTTGGTGAGTGCAGCAAGTTTGCTGCTGATAAGCGAGGCTATTTCCTGATGCGCTTCTTTCTGCTTGGTGGTAATCTCGTGGCTGATGTCATCGATGGTCATCTTGGCTTCCGTCATACACTTCCAAGGAGTCTTGCTTTCGTAAGCAGCATCGAGCTTCTGGCAGAGTTCGGGCGAAACATACCTCATGTTGGCCTGATAACCCGTCTTGATCTTGCTGATGTTCTTGAAGATGTCAAACTGTTTGCCATTCACGAAGTCCTTGATTTCTTCCACTTCTTCCATGACGTCATCAATGAAATCCTCAATCTCTCCTGTTCTCTTGTAGAGACTCGGATAGACCACGGCTGCCCATTTCTTCATCTGTTCGATGGCAGCTTGCAGAGGAGCCGTGAAGGCATAGCGGTACTTTTGTGAGATATTGCTGAGTTCAGAAATCTCTTCTTTCAGTTTCTGGATAAAGGCATTGTGTACCTCCTTGGCGCTGACTCCAGGGCTGGTTGCGTCATCAAACAGTTCTCTATAGGCATTCTTCAGCTTCGTTATCTGACTGTTGCTGATGGTTTCCTCAATATCAACAATGGTTTGTGCCTGCTGGGTACCATTGGTGAGATGGAACTGGAGATCACGGTCGGCAACCACATTGCCATTACAGTGGAAGGAAATCTTATCCATCACGTAGAGTTTGGCAAGGATGCAGAGCACGGCTGTTTCATACCAACCGTAGCGGTTGCCACGAAAGTAATCTACCAGGTCTTTTACCTTGGTACGGACAGCACGGCTCTTGTCGAGATTCAGTTTGTTCATCACCTCCAGGCAGCATTCATCCAGTTCATAGCCCAGTCGCTCTTCGGCGGTGCTGCAGATGATTCGCTTCAGCATTGAGTCATCGTACTCTATCTTCAGCAAGGCAAGGTTCTTGTATTCCAGGTTCACCAGGCGGGTCATTCCTTCGGTGAGTCGGATCTTGATGTCGGTGCTGCGAATATCCGTCAACTCATAACCGCCCAGATAGAGACGTGCCTTTTTGGTGAGTTCGGTGAGTCGGACAACGATATTCTCACGGCGCTTTCGGTTGACGAGGCGCTTGTCGGTTACGATTTGCTGGCGATAGTCTTCAGAGCCATTGGCCATCAAGCGGTTCAGGCATTTATCCGCCTTTTTGAACATCACGATATCGTCGGTCATGTATTTATCCTCTCCCAATACCACGCACAGGTGGTTTTGATGTCTCGAAGAATACATCAGCATGCTTGTGTCATCGGTGGCTCCTTCGTAAATCGGTGTCATGAAATGGATAAAGATATCTGCATCTCGTCCGTCTTGCTTCCCATCCACCATTCTTCCGAAAGAGAATATCTTGTTGGGCGACAGCTTCACCTTGTTGTCATAGTAAATCTCATCACGGAATATCTTCTTCAGTTCCTCATTGATGGCATCCGGCGTAAGGTCCTCGCTCTTGATTTCATTCTCGATATCCTTCTCCTCGTTGGTTTGATAATGGTATTCGTCGTTGGCTCCTTTTTCGATATAGCTCAGATGAACCAACTTGTTCAAGGCTTCGTGGATGTCGTTGCGCAAAGCCTGGAAGTCGGCATCCAGGGTAGGGAGCATCAGTTTGGTGATGTTGTCTGCCGTAGATGGGAATCCCTTGACGTACTTGATGAGGAAGAGTGTCTTCAATACCTTGAGGGCAAGCTCGTTGTCCAGCGTGCGTTCTGCCTGCTGGATATCGCTCTGAATCTTGGTTTGCAGGATGCCACGCAATCCCTCGTACATATCGCAGAACTGTACGATGTGGTAGAGGTCCTGATGGGCGTATATCTTTGCCACTTCCTGGGTGATGGTGAGCAGACTTCGTTCGCCCACACTCTGCTGTTTTCCGCTGAAGGCATTGTTCTTCGAGAGTTCGATGATGCAGCTCTGTACCAGGTTAAACTGGTAGTCGATGAACGGGAAGTCGATGGCAAACTGCTGGTCGTTCTTATAGTTGCTCTTAAACTGGCTGTTGTCGCCGAAGTTGAAGAGCGACTTGATGATATGGTTCTCCTTCTGATATACTTCGCAAAGCATCTGCTGAGGCTCCTCTTCCTTCTCCAGCAGGCGTCGCTGAATCACCTCGTCGGCATTGGCGCTGGTCAGACTGATACGGGTATCGAAGCGACCTTGGATTCTGGAGAAATCGTATTCCTGCTGTTTGTCGAGATTGCCGAGTGTGGCATCTATGTCCATCTGTGAGGTCACAATCACGATACTCTGTCCGTTGGTCTTGTCCGACAAGCCTTCGGCGATGGTCTGAAGACTGAGCATTCGATGCACGTCTTTTCCGATAAACTGTCCCACCTCATCAACGAAGAAGATGAATCGGCTGCCTGGCTGTTGCTTGTCGAGGTGCTCTTTAACCAGGGCAACGAATCCGTCGGTATCAATCTTGTAGTTGGCAATCTGTGCCTTGATGTTATCGAAGGCGGTTGCTTGGGGAATACCATCAATTTCTGCCATGATTTCTGCCACACGCTGAAGTTTGAGAAGGATGCTTTTTCTGCCGTTCTCCCAGGTTTCGCCAAATCTCTTCTGGTATTCTTCCTTGAAGAACTCATATTTTCCCTTGTTGTCGAAATATCTTTCTATCTCAGCAATCTCAGGTTTCTTGTCATCGTATCCCATCTTGCGGTTGAATTCCTTGACGAAGATGTTGAGCACTGGGTCGATGGTACTCTTGGTGGTGGCATCCAGTTTTTCCTGAATATTGAAGAGCACGCTCTCGGTAGGAATGCGGCATGCTTTCTGGATGTCGCCACGAAGTTCGAAGTCTTCTGCCTTGTTGGCAAAGATTTCAGCACATGGTTTACCATCTATCTCATACTTGTTTTCAAGAACGTAAGAGAGTATTTTCAGAAGGTGAGACTTACCGCTACCGAAGTCGCCCGAAATCCAGGTACACTTGGGCTTTTCGGGTGGCACGAGGGTATGGAAGAACTTAGGCAATTTCTGGTCCTGCTGCTGTTCGGCAGTGATGACAAATTCCGTGATTTCTACTTTCAGTTCTTGGATACTGTCTGCCTTGATAACGCCATTGATGGGGCGGTTGATATCTTTCTTGTAAATGTCTTGCTGTTTCATTGTTATGCTGGTTATGATATGATGTCACTCAGGTTCTGTCCACGATAGTAATTCTCGTCAGAGATTCTGCCGAAGAGCTTGAGTTGAAGATTGTTATATTCTCCAGGAAAGAAGAAAATGAGATTGCTTCCTGCTGTCAGTTCATCGATGTTGTTGAGGATGCCATGCGAGCGGAGGAAGGGATAGACTCTTCCGATGGCATGAATGAAGACAAACTTCGGTTCCTGTTCTGCAATGAGACTTTGGATGCGGGGGATGATGACGGTCTTGATATCAAGCACGCTGTCAAGAGTAGAAACCATGGTGTCTTTATCAATGTCTCTTTCTCCTTCCAAGATGGCATCAAGGATTCCTTCTTCTTGCAGAATCTGGGTGCAGAGGTCGTAGAGGTTGATGTTGAGGGAGGAGATGCCTTTCTTTTCCAGACGTTTCATCAGGCGTTCCACTTGTTGTGGAATGGCTGACTGCTGCCGGGTAGGGAAGGGCTGTATATAGAGTGGCAGTTCGCCACCCAGGTTTTCTCCAAAGTTGGGAGTGATGAGTTTGTTGTAGATATGCTCAAAGAGTGTATCCATGTCGTGGAATGTTGAGAGCTGAGTCATAATGCGTTGGAAATGTTATGAATGGATAGAGATGAGATGATTGATTTCATTGTTGGAGTAGAGGAAGATGGTGAGCCAGCGAGGATGGTCTTTCACGATGACCTGTTCCATCTGCTCCGTGAGATAAGGTCGTCGAAGAATTCCCGTTTCCGTAGATTCGATAAGCTCTGTCTGTTCCATGATGCGGAACACTACCTGTCGGATCTTGGCAATGGTCAGTTCGGTGATGGCTTCGAGTTCGGGATGGATATACTTCTTCTCGTTGAAGAACTCGTTGAAGTTGGCATACGAAACTCTGTCGTGCAAGGAGTAGAAAGCCTCTCGCACGTTCTCACGGATGAAATCAAAGATAAAAGGGTGGGCTTTGCAGATGGCAAGCAGCACGATTTGTCTTCTCGTAGCCATGTTGCCATCGACAAGCAGGGTGCGCTCCTCCTCGTTGAGTGCGTCTATGCGCTGCTTCATCAAGGAGAATACACGTTGGTTGGTGGAGAGACGGTTCTTCTCCATCAAATTTTCTCTGAAAGTCAATTCTTTTGTTTTTTTCCAGTCCCCATCGCAATCTCTCAGGGCTTCAGCCACGGCATGCATCTCATTCAGCATGGCAGAACCCGCAGTAAACGTGAGGTTGTAGGTCACATTTTCTTCTGTCATATAGAATGCTATATATACAATGGTATAGCATAACTTGACAGCCATGCTATAGTCATAGAGCGAAACTATCTTATCTGGGGAAACGGGTGTCTTCCAATACTTGGGGATGGATACAAAAGAAGCGCAGGCTTCCCTCATCCATCCTCAGGTATTGCCAGACACCCGCATATACGATAAGTTCCACCCACGCTATAGCGCAGGCGTTTATTGAACTTATTCATTCGTATATGCATCTTTAAAACTGGCAATTTTGAGGATGCTCCGAATAATCAAGTAAACGCTTAGTTTATTACTCTTATTATGATGTTATATTTTTGTTTCTGTTTCTTCTTTTTTATTTTAAATTGTTCGACATCTGTTCTTTCATACAAAGAATGTAAAGACTTACTTTTTATCGTAATCTTCTTCTACATGATTATATGAAGATATTGGGTACAAAGGTACTAAAAAAAAATGAGATGCGGAGGGATTTCCTGATAATTTTAACAAAGAATACATCTATTACCCCATTTATAACTTGCTGCTCATTTTTTTGTTTCTATTTCAAAATGCTTTCACACTCATATTAACTCCTTGTATCATAGTGGATTAAGTGTGAAAGGAGAATGATTAAGAGGGAGAATGGTTGATAGTTGAAGGAGGGTGGAAGATAATGATGAGTGGGAGTAGCTGGCAGGTAAAGAAGGACGGGGAATA
>ERZ1023674.221-NODE-221-length-15351-cov-45.258107_pt1 | contig 15351 bp, 16 predicted proteins | sample MGYA00380343_ERZ1023674 | MGnify/ENA primary metagenome ERZ1023674 (study PRJEB33179, sample SAMN07448985) | human gut metagenome | biome: Human-gut; feature: Human associated habitat; material: Faeces | host: Homo sapiens | place: India: Bhopal | collected...
GATGTTCCGCTGGATCTCGACCTTCTGCTCTATGGCGATGAGAAATTGCACGAGAACGAATGGGAGCGTAGTTACATCAAGAGTTCTATCAGCTACCTCGAAGAGCAGGATGCTAAGAGAGAATGATTTTGGCACGGATTACACGGATTTATGGCGCGAATGCCGATAAATCACTGAACTTGCGAAACTTCTGTAAGATAAGAAAATCCGTGTAATCCGTGCCCGAAAAAAAGAAACGGGAAACCCGAATCTGGCATGTAGATTTACAATACCGGATTCGGGTTTTCTGTTGTAAGATTGAGTTCTATTACTCTTCCTTCTTTCAGCGACTTCTGTACGTTGATGAGGCGCTGGTTGCTGCTGCCCCTGAAGAAGAGGTCTTCATCGCGCAATGCCTGCACGAAGGGGCCGTCTACCAATACATCGATTTGGCGGAGGAGTTCAAGCTGTTCCGGATTCTTCACCAGGTTTTCGAAGAGATAGCCCGTAAAGCACCAGATGTTCTTGCTGCTCTGCTCCCTGATGGCGCGCGCCAGCTCGGCAAAGCCCTTTGCCTGAAACATCGGGTCGCCGCCCGAGAAGGTGACGTTGGCGAAGGGGTCGCTCATGATTTCCTTCATCAGTTCCTCCGTAGAGGTCATCGTGCCGTGGCTGATGTCCCATGACTGCGGATTATGGCATCCCGGACAATGGTTGGGGCATCCCGCACAGTAAATGGATGTGCGGAAGCCCGGACCGTCTACCATCGTATCATGTACGATGCTTAAAACGCTAATCACTACTTTGTCCCTCCGATATGGGTTACGCGGTCGTGGAGCTCGGCAAGCTTGCCGCTGTTCCAGCGGTCGGTGGTTCCTACCAGGTAACCGGTGATGCGCTGCAGCTTGTCGATGTGGTGGCTGCCGCACTTAGGACAAACCTCGAGGTTGGCATCAGCATTCTCGTAGCCGCAGTCGAGACAGCGGTTGCGGTTGTGGTTTACTGAGCCGTAACCCATGTTGTACTTATCCATCATGTCTACCACGCTCTCGATAACAGAAGGGTTGTGGGTAGCATCGCCATCAATCTCTACATAGAAGATGTGACCGCCGCGGGTCAGGTCGTGGTATGGAGCCTCGATCTGTGCCTTCTTCAGAGCTGTACACTTATAGTATACAGGCACGTGGTTAGAGTTGGTATAATAGTCGCGGTCTGTAACGCCAGGGATGACGCCAAACTGCTTTCTGTCCTTCTTTGTAAACTTACCGCTCAATCCCTCGGCTGGAGTAGCCAGGATAGAGTAGTTGTGATGATACTGCTCGCTGAACTCGTTGGCACGGTCGCGCATGTAGGTAACAATCTTCAGTCCCAGCTCCTGTGCCTTCTCGCTCTCGCCGTGGTGCTTGCCGATGAGGGCAACCAGGCATTCAGCCAATCCGATGAAACCGATACCCAGGGTTCCGTGGTTGATGACGCTCTCGATGGTTTCTTCCGGCTTCAGGTTTTCTGCGCCTACCCAGAGATACTTCATGAGCAGAGGGAACTGCTTGGCCATCGCCGTCTTCTGGAACTGGAAGCGCTCGTCGAGCTGCTTGGCTGTGATGTCGAGGATATTGTCGAGCTTGGCAAAGAACATGTCGATGCGCTGCTTTTCGTCATCGATGCCCATGCACTCGATGGCGAGCTTCACGATGTTGATGGTAGAGAAGCTCAGGTTACCGCGGGCGATGCTGGTCTTCTCGCCCCAGCGGTCTTCGAACACGCGGGTGCGGCAGCCCATGGTTGCAATCTCCCACTTGTAGCGCTCCGGATCATCAGCACGCCACTTCTCGTTCTGGTTGAAGGTGGCGTCGAGGTTCAGGAAGTTAGGGAAGAAACGGCGGGCTGTTACCTTGCAGGCCAGCTTGTAGAGGTCGTAGTTTCTGTCCTCAGGCAGATAGTTTACGCCTCTCTTCTTCTTCCATATCTGGATAGGGAAGATGGCTGTCTCTCCGTTGCCTACGCCCTGATAGGTGCTCTGCAGGATTTCGCGCATGATGCAGCGGCCCTCGGCGCTGGTATCGGTACCGTAGTTGATGCTTGAGAATACTACCTGGTTACCGCCGCGGCTGTGGATGGTGTTCATGTTGTGGATGAATGCCTCCATTGCCTGATGCACGCGGTTCACGGTCTTGTTGATGGCGTGCTGCTCCAGGCGCTCGCGGCCCTGCAATCCGTCGAGTGGCTTCTCTATGTAGTCGTCGATTGGCGCATCGTAGAGGTTGCTCAGGTCTTCGCCTGTCAGCTTCTCCAGGTTCTTTACCTCTTCCTTGTACGACATGCGTACGTATGGAGCCAGATAGAAGTCGAAGGCTGGGATGGCCTGACCTCCGTGCATCTCGTTCTGGCAGGTCTCGAGAGAGATGCAGGCCAGCACGGCTGCGGTCTCGATGCGCTTGGCAGGACGGCTTGAACCGTGACCGGCTGTGAAACCGTGGTTCAGAATCACGTCGAGAGGGTGCTGCACGCAGGTGAGACTCTTGGTTGGATAATAGTCCTTATCGTGAATATGTATATAGTTGTGCATGACGGCGTCGCGTACATCCTCAGAGAGGAGGTAGTCGTCGACGAATGGTTTAGTGGTTTCTGAAGCGAACTTCATCATCATGCCGGCTGGTGTGTCGGCATTCATGTTGGCGTTTTCACGGGTGATGTCGTTGTTCTTGGCATTGACGATGCTCATGAACACGTCGCGTGTCTTCGCCTTGCGGGCGATGTTACGCTGGTTACGGTATGCGATATACTTCTGGGCAACATCTTTGCGGGCACTCTTCATGAGTTCCATCTCGATGGCGTCCTGAATGGCCTCAACGCTCATCTGGCTCTTGCCGCGATAAGAGATGTGGTCGGCTATCTGCTCGATAAGAGTGGAATCTTCACCCTTGTCGGTGTGCAACATGGCCTTGCGAATGGCTGCCATGATTTTCTGTTCGTTGAATCCAACGATGCGTCCGTCACGCTTTACTACTGTCTGGATCATTTTAGTATTACTTTTACGATTAATGTTTAAATTACTTAGTATTAAGTCATTATGACTTGAAGAGGTAGATATGTACCTCCTTTTGACATTGCAAAGATATAAATAATTTCTGAAAGTAACTACTTTTGGACAACTTTTTTATGGTTAAAAAATATTAAGTCGCTGATAATCAGGTTGTAACGAAAAAGTTTTGGAAAACTTTTACAAAATCCCGTTTCTCAAAACGTTTAAGTTGTTATCTATCAGCGTGTTGCGCGTCTTGTGCTGCTGTGTGCGTTTTCAGCTTGTTGTCTGTGCTTTGTGACAGAATGGAGAAAGCAAATCGCCGCAACGCCCATGTATAGGGCATTGCGGCGATTTTGGGGGTATTATTTCGTTTGTCGCTTATAGTCGAGTGCAGCTCCGATGGCGGTGCAGAATTCCGAGTATTTCGGTATCCTGAACCTCACTCCGTAGAGTTTCTCCATGGCTGGGAACACCTCGCGGCATTGCGGCAGCAGGGTGAGGTTGCCTATGAGCACGAAATCCTTGATGCCCGATTCGAGCGATGAGAGGATGGTGGCGGAGCCTATTGACTGCAGCACCATCCAGATGAGTCCCATGGCGATGTCTTCGCGCGAAGCGTTTGCCTTGGCGTTGCTGAAGAGCGATGCGGTGGCGTTCATCGGGAGTCCGGGCAGAGGTTTGGCGCTGATGTCGCCTATCAGCAGGTTAATCTTGCTCACGTCGCCGTCTTTGGCGAGGTTGATAATCTGCTTGATGTCGTCGGTCTTGAGCATGATGCGGCTCAGTCCTGCCAGGGTTCCGCCGCCTATGCCTATGCCTCCGATGTGCCTTATCCCGTTGTCGTCGCATTTTACGAGCGATGTTCCGGTTCCCATGCTCACCACTATCATGCGGTCGAGCTTGCTCTCATATCGGGCGCCCAGTCCGTCGGCCACGAATTCCTCGCTCTTCGAGGTTGGCAGTCCGTAGATGGGCTCGTCGATGTAGGCAGATCCTACGCCTGTGAGCATCACCTGTTCTACATCGCTCAGCGCAATCTTGTTGTCGTGAAGATACTTGCCGAAGGCTCCGTAGAGCGAGGTGATAGGGTCAGTGGCCTTGATGCGGATGGGGCTTACCACCACGCCGCTTTCATCGATGCCCACAATCTTGGTCGTAGAGATGCCTACGTCGATTCCTATAACAATCTTTTTCATTCCTTATATATATAATAATGTGTATTTTCGCAGATGATGCCCCTTTAGAGCACACCCATCTTGCAGAAGGTGATGAGCACGGCGTAGCCCACAATCATGCTCAGGATGCCCACCGTGAGTCCTGCCTTCACCATGTCGGTCTGCTGGATGAGTCCGGTAGAGTAGGCGATGGCGTTAGGAGGGGTTGAGATAGGCAGCGACATGGCGCAGCTGGCTGATACCGCTACTCCGATGAGGATGGTAGAGGTGCCGCCGATGGAGTTGAGCTTGTCGCCCATGCCGGCGCATACCACCGTGAGGATTGGGATGAGCAGGGCGGCGGTGGCGGTGTTCGAGATGAAGTTACTCAGGATGAAGCATACCAGTCCGGATACTATCATGATGACCAGCGGATTGAATTCTGCAAACGGAATGCTCTTTACGGCTGCCTCGGCAAGACCGGTGCCGTTCATAGCCAGACCGAGGGCGAATCCGCCTGCCACCATCCAGATGACAGCCCAGTCAATCTCCTTCAGGTCCTTGGCTGTAATCACTCCTGTAAGGGCGAATACGGCGATAGGGAGCATGGCCACGGTGTTGGCGTTGATGCCCAGCTGCTTGCCGAATACCCAGAGCACAATGGTTGCAAGGAAGGTGACGGCCACTACCGTGGTGCGCCAGTTGTGTTGCATGTTGCCCTCGATGTTGAGCTCGATGGTCTTGGCAGAGAACGGGAACATCTTGCGGATGATGACCCATGCCATGAGGAGCATGATGAGCACCATAGGAGCCATGATCATCATCCAGTCGCCGAAGCTGAGACCCAGGTTCAGTCCTGCAGGGTCGTTCAGTACCTTGAAGGCGAAGGCATTAGGAGGGGTTCCGATAGGGGTACCCATACCGCCCAGGTTGGCTCCGATAGGAATGGCCATGGTGAGCGCCACGCGACCCTTGCCCGAAGGCGGCAATGATTTGAACACCGGTGTGAGGAAGGTGAGCATCATGGCGGCGGTGGCTGTATTTGAAATGAACATCGAGAAGATGCCGGTGATGAGCATGAAGCCCAGCAGCACGTTCTCAGAACGCTTGCCGAATGGCGCAATCAGGGCCTTCGCCATCATCACGTCGAGTCCGCTCTTGGTTGCAGCTATGGCGAGTACGAAACCGCCCAGGAAGAGGATGATGGTAGGGTCGGCGAAGCACGCCATCACACCCTGATAGTCGAGCAGCTTGCCCATCTCAGCCTCCGAGCCTTGCATGATCTTAAAGGCGGAGTCGCTGACGAAGAACAGCAGCACGAAGATGATTACTACGCTGGTAGCCCACGCCGGTATGGCTTCGGTGAGCCAGAGCATCACGGCCATGACGAAGATGGCGATGACGCGCTGCTGCACGATGGTTAGCCCCTCGATGCCGAAGCTATCTATGGGCAGGTTCCAGACGATAACGGTAAGCAGAGCCGTTATGAGAAACAGCAATGCTTTCTTGCGATTAAAATCGCCATTCAATACTTTCTTTACAGTTTCTTGCATTATCTTTCTGTCTTAAGGATTATTTTCTTGCAAAAATACGTGTTTTTTTTGTATTTCGCAAGTTTTTTTGCAAAAATAGTGAAAAAAATGCCGAAAAATATTGTTGTTTCAAGAAAAAATGCTATATTTGCAGTGGATTTACCGATAACAGCTATCGGTGATGCCAAAAACGTGGAGACCCCGGAAGGGTGATTCAGCGAACCTGGTATGTCTAATAAATAAGGAGATAAAGAAATGAATAAGTCTGTAGTATTTATCATCATCCTGCTCGTGATAGTTCTGTCTATCATCGTATCGCAGTACTTCCACAAGCGTCACCATGAATATAAGATGGCGGACATCGAGAAGGCTATCCGCGGGGCTTATCCTAAGGGTATAGGCTCGATAAGCAAGGAAGAACTGGTAACGGCTGTGAAGAAATACTTCCACTGTTCGGCGAAGGAGGCTCATTATATAATAGGTGTAGCCCGCCGAAAGAAACTGGTGGATATTGCTGCAGACTATGTTACAATATTATTTTGATTTTAAGCAAAGTTTTTTAGATATGTGTAGCCGTGAGGCTATTGACTTTCTCGAAAAGATATTAGGATATAATTTGAGGCAAAAAAGATTGTAGAAAGATGTGCTATCCTGTAAAGTTAGCATGTCGTAGGAATGTTCTAGCGCCTCATCTAAAAGAGCTAGACACGTTTTTCCCTCCCTGAGACGCAAGTCCCAGGGAGGGTTTTTCTATTTATATCCGGTAGGCTTCTGCCGGTATTATCCTGGTTCAGGCATCAGCCTTATCCCATGTTGCCGCCGCCATCGCTACCTTCGCTGCCGGTGCCTTCGCTACCGGTGCCCTGACTGCCGGAACCGCCTGCCGAATCGGAGCCGCCCGATGGGTTGTCGCCGCCCGATGGAGTATTGCCGTCGGATGGAGTGGTAGGAGGCGTATCGGTAGAGGTTACCTGCTTCACCACCTTACCGTTGCGGTCGTAGCAGGTGATGTTGACGGAGGTCTCTTCGAGTTCCTTCTTGATTTCGGTGTTAGGCACGAAGATGATGTATCGGCGGGTGATGAGGTTGGCGCTCACCTTGTTTACATCCTCTACGGCGGTAGAGTTAAGACCGAATCGGAGGCTGCCCAGTCCTGGTACAGCCACGCTGTGGCCCTCGGTGGCCCAGGCAGCAATCACATCGCCGATGGCTGCCCATCCGGCGTTGATGACGGCCTTAGGCAATCCGCTGCGAACGGCAGCTTCTTCTATTACCTTGGTGGCGTTGAGCTGGCTGTAGAGATCAGCCTGCATCACGAATGCCCACTTTTGCTTACCTTTTTCGAACGCTACGTTGCGCTCAATCGCTTTTACTTTAATACTCATAATCTAAATCGTTTTTTTAAAATGGTTAAACAAATCAGTTTACATGCAGCTGGTAACGCCGAGCGTGGTGCCTACGGCAGTAAGTACGGCGATAATCACCTGCAAGATAGTTTTCCAAACTTCCTTTTTCATTTTCTTTTTCCTTTCTTTTTTTAATGGTTCAACAATCAGTTTTTTTCTAGTGGTTCATCGGTCAGCTTCCTTCAGTTACTCATCGGCATCGGTGTGCACTCCCCGATAGCCTCTCAGTTTTTTTAGTGGTTAATTCAGCCTATCTTTGAACGACAATGCAAAGATACAACATTTTTCTCTGAAAAACAATAGTTGTCCCGAATCACGTGCATCCTTGTCCCGAATCTCGTGCATTCTTGTCCCGACGTACCGCCAACTGCGTCCCGATGCACTGCCCGTTGCGTCGCCACGTATCGCCATCTGCGTCGGGACGCAGATGGCGGCGCGTCGCCACGCAGTTTTAGGGGCATCGGGCGCACAGTTACTTGCTATGTGGGTTAGCTGGTTGAAAGGAGGAAAGGCAAAAATGTGAATGTGAATGTGAATTTGAAATGTTTTTCAATGTTACCTGAAGGAGAAGCGTATAATCGTGTTTAAGTAATAGTAGTCATTATAATAGGTTCATATTATATATATAATAAGGTACGCGCGCGAGGACTGAATTTCATTCACAATATCCAATAAAAGGAATGGATGGAACAACCCGATACATTGATTTACATTTCAAATTCACATTCACTTTCACATTTTATTTTGATGGTTTTATAAAAAAAGACAATTTGATAAAAAATAATTTAGAATTTATTTGTTTATTCGGGGAAAAAGTATTACTTTTGTAGATGCTATGAAAAATAACTTTCATGGTATAACTTAAATCAGAAACTAATGACCGGACGTATCAAATACAGCACCGAAAAGACTTCTTACGTTGTCTTCAAGTTTGATTTCTGCAAAAGCCGGAATCTTTCAAGTATCGAGGGTACTCTACCCTTGGAATTTCCCGAAATGCCATCGCCTGAAAAATATCAGGAGTGTCAGACTGGCTTCGAGAAGGTAATGGACAGTTTGCTGAAAAGCAAGAAAATGACTTTAGTGGAATCACGGAAGTATGAGGAAGACGTTATTCACGACAACCGAATATTGGGATTTCGCGAAGGTGTGGCTGTGCTGGATGTATGCGCAGACAAGAAAGAATTTTATTGGAGTGATTTTAAGGAGAATGAAATTCACAACCAGCCTTTCTGCAAGGTGATTATTGATAATCGCCCCAACAAAGGATTCCTTTTTGTGGAAGAATCTAGAATCTTCGGTGGCAAAAGAGGGCAGGACAAGGTGGTGGCTCTTCTGCGTGATAATATCAACAGGGTGGCCAATCAATATGGCTGGAATATGGTGATTTCAGCCAAGTTGCCACCTGGTGATTTCTTTGATGCCGTGGCTGAGAGAATCAAGGCTGGCTGCAGACCAAAGGCTGTGGTGTTTTCTTTTCCTCGCCATCAGTCTCTCAGCGATGCGCCATATTCCTTAGTCCTGCAATTGCAGATGCAGCATTCATTCATGGAGTGTCTCAATGCCAGTAAGTATCAAGTGCAATATGGTACAGATAAAGGTGAGCAGTTGCGCTTGGACAAGGCAAACAGAGACATTGCCATGTTGGTGAACCTGTGCAGTAAAGAAGATTACGGCATCAAGGTATATTATTGGAATGGTCCGTGTACCTCTTCCAGTTCACTGAAACGAACCAAGGTGAAAATCTCCGATGTTGAGATTGTTGCTCTGGTTAATGGAGATGCTGTCTGTTGCGATTGTCATGGAGATTCTCAGTTTGCTTTGATCAATTCTCTTGATATGATTCTTGATGATTTAAAGGGTTACGATGATGAGGTTATTTAAGATGAAGACCAGACAGATGGTAGATAAATCTTTTTCGCAACACATGATTTATCAGTTTTTCAGAGCCATCACCCATGATATCTTCAATGATAAGACGTGGTTTCCTACGTCCAGATGTTCATGCGAAGATGTTTTTTATGAGGTGTTCTGCATCGTAGACAAAATGATGTTTTCGCATACCGATACCGAGAGCCGCCTTGCCTTTGTGGAAGGAATAGGGCAATATGAGAAAAACTATGTTGACGAGGATGAGTATGCTACAGCTCAGGAAGAGCGGCAGAGAATCGTATTTGTCATCCTGTATATGGCAGCTGTGATACTTCAGATGATGCCTTTGGAGTCGAAAGTGTTTCAATTTTGCTCAATGATTATGGGGCAATGGAGAGGCTACGTAACTCAGGAGTTTTCTCAGCGGTGCCTCGGAGCAGTCGTGAAGAACCATGAGGTGGTTGAGCGGCTGGCAGCCAATATCGGTTATTATGGCGAGGATGGTTTCTTCGTTTCATCTCAGATTAATGAACTGATGCGCCAGAACAATGATGAAGATTATCTGCACGGATTCGAGCCTGAACAGAAGAGGACATTAGAATTGGAAGTGACAGACGATGAGCATCAGGAAAACGGCGGGCAGGAAAAAACGGAAGAAGATAATGAGAAGGAATGGGGCGACTTGAGCCAGGGAGAAAGAGTAAAGCGAGCCTTGCAGAAGATGATAGACGAGAAGGCTATTCCTTTGAAGAAAGACTATGCCCTGATTATGGTGGCGCTCTCTGATATCAACGATTTTGAAGGCAAATTTGATAATGGCGCATCTTTCTGCAAGTATCTTACAGAGCAGCTGGGTCTGCCTTCCAATCTGACCAATGGCGGTGCCATCTCCAAGCGTTTCTCCAAGATGCGTGGCGAATTTCCCAACTGGAGTTTTGATGATGTAAGTGATCCTAATGCCCGGCAGAAACTCATCAATATCGCTAACCGCTTTGTTGCCATCTACCGTAAGGGGCAGTAGGAAGCGGGGAAATGATTGCTTCTTGTGAGTGTTGGCAAGTTTTAGATGGAATGTTAAAAACGTAAAATAGAGCAATTTTTAGGCATATTCTACGTTTAACATTAGAATAGGTTTAATAAACAAATTAGGATATGAAGTATTTAGTAAAAATATCAGTCTTACTACTGTTGGTAGTCTTGGCTTTTTGTGCGTGTGACAACAGCAATGACAATGGTGAAGTTATTCAGCCGAATCCACTGTCATCGAAAACTGTCGTCAATTATACTGGCGAAGTAGAATATGTGGTGGATGCGCCACAAATTCGTGAGGATATAGAGCAGGATTTGAAGGCAAACCCTCCTTTTGGAGGAAGCAAAAAATATCAGTTTATCATAAAAAAACACTCGACGCTTGCTGCTGTATTTATGCTATATGCGGTGAATCCTGAGGACGATAAGTCTGCTGACGGATATATACTGGACATCGCTGGTAAAGTGGAGTATAAGGACAATTATAGATTGTTCCCTGCCGCATCTGGAAGTGGTTGGTATAAGGAGAATATTGTGCCTGTCGACACAAAGGATGGCAAGCCTGTTGCAACATACGATGTGTTTATAAAGCAAAATATTCCTTCTTCTACGGTTGGTAGCAAGATGTATTTCTGCGAAGACCTTACGGAGAAATATCGCCAGAAGTTCCCTAATGAAGATATTCATGCCGTGGTTCGCCGTTTGGTTCTTTCTTATGTCAGTGGGGGTGATAATATAAAAGAATAGGAACATATCTGAACAGAAGATTTTTTAGAAATAATACAGTATCAGCACTTTTTGCTTCGTTTGCAAGCAAAGAGTGCTTTTTTTATGCCTTCTGATGAGCTGGAGGCTTAGCGGAAGGCTTAGTTGCCGGCGATGAGGCTTAGTAGGAGGCGAACCGGCAGGACGCCTATTGTCGGGGAGGCTTTTTTTCCTTACTTTTGCATACAGAAATAATCAATGATTGGGATTATGGAAAAAGTAAAGAAAATACCTCCACAGGAAGCGTCTCAGACTAATCCAGTGGCAAAGCCTGAGGATACCAAGGGCGGAATCAATAACAAGGTATCATCTGGGTTGAAAGGAGCAAAGCTGGCTGAACAGGCTGAAGAGAATGAAGAGATGCCCATGCATCATCTGATTGCCGATAAGGATTATCCGTCGGGCATCAGAGAATGGATGATCACTTCGCCTTCTGACCTCAAGTATCCTACGCTGGTGGTGGCTGCTGCCATGCTCAGCGTTTATCTTACACGTGTCAGAATACAGTATGTGTATGATAATCAGGGAGAAAAATCGGCCATCGTGTTGCAGGTCATCGTAGAGGGCGAGCAGTCGAGCGGAAAATCGTTTGCCAGATACATCATGCGTACCCTGATGAAACCTTTCATCGAGCGCGACAGCGAAATGAGAGCCAAGGAGCAGGAGTATGCTGCCCTGAAGCGACGCCAGGGAAAGAAGGACGGCAAGCTGCCACCCGAACCGAAGACCGACATCACCATCCTGCCCGAAACCGTATCGCTCACCATGTTTATCAAGCGATGCGATGCAGCCGTCAAGCTCTATGGTGCTCCGAAGACGCTCTTCGAATTTGCCGATGAGATTTCTGCCATCGTGCATTCAGCCAAGCGCCAGTTTGCCGACCTCTCGCAGGTTATCAAGACGGCATACGATCTGGGCAGCGTCTATGGTCAGGATTTCATGAGCGAATCCAGCTATAGTGCCATGGTAGATGCCTTGCTGTCGTTCGTTTTCTGCGGCACTCAGAGTGCGGTGAGCAGATATATGAACAAAGCTGCCATTGAGGGCGGTGCTGTAACCCGAACCATCTTATGCCCGCTCATCAGTCATCTGGGCGACAATCCACCTCAGTTTCAGGCGTTGACCGATACGCAGCGTAATGAGCTGGAGAATACGTTGGACAAGCTCTTCGGGTTGTGCTACGAGGAAGATGGAAAATTCCATCAGGAGATAGAGGAAGATATGAGCTGGCTCTACAAGACGGTGGTAAAATGGTGTAACGACTGTCGCCAGCAGGTGGTGAAAACCATGTCCAAGTCGATGGATGTCTTCTACAAGCGCAGTTCGGTTTCAGCCTTCCGCATCGCTGCCCTCATGCAAGTGCTATACAAGGTTGAAGGGAAGAAGAGCGAGAAGGAAATCCGGAAACTGGTTAGGCAGACCTATCTGGCTTGTGCCGACCGCATCTTGCAGAATATGTTGCAGCGGTGGGGCAAGGCTTTCGAGCAGATTTCTGCCGAGGGCGAAGGAGAGCCTTATCATACTGTAGACTATTTCAGCGAGTTGCCGCAGGAATTCTCTTATCAGTTCCTGGAGGAATTTCTGAAGCAGAAGGAGCTCAAGACGCCTGCCCGCAACATGGTGTGCAACTGGCGCAGATGGGGATGGCTCGAAAAACCAGCAAAGGGCGAGGATAGAAAGGTGCTTAGAAAGACGCAGCAGAAAGGCACTATTGGTGATGGTAATATTAAAAAAGACAATTAGAAGATGGCAGAATATATTGATTCAAATACGCTCTCTAAACTTAGAGCTATCAGCATCCTGGAGGTTGCTGATGAATTGGGAATGGGTTTGCGGTATCATAATGCCCTTTGTATCAGTCATAATGATACCAATCCGAGTTTGCATTTCTGGACTTCCACCAACACTTGTCATTGCTTTGCATGCGGGTGGGGTGGAGATAATATCGACCTGGTGATGAAACGGGAGAATCTCTCTTTTTCGGAGGCTTGCCAATGGCTGTGCAGAAGATTCAATATCAGCGCCGGTAATCATTCTGCGGGAAACCGTAAGGATGTGCTTCATCGGGATAAAGCTGTTGCTGAGCATAGAAAATCTGAATGTGATACGGACAGACTCAATCTCAGAGGCGAGTTTCAGCATAAGCCTGACGTAGATTATCTGATGCGTATGCTCATGGGTAAGAAACTGACAGATAAAGCCAAGGATTTCCTGTTCTATCAGAGAAAGTTGCGCCCGGAATATATCTATTGGTGTAGAGTGGTGAGCACAGATTTCTCCATTGCTGGCTATCGCTTTGGTGGAAAGTTTTTTGATGGTCCTTCCTTGTTGATTCCCTATTATGACGTTCATGGCAATCTGCTGACGGTTCAGAGCAGATATCTGGGAGATAAGACTGAAGAAAAACCGCGGTTTAAGTTTGCACCAGGTAGCAAGCCGATGGTATATGGGATGCAGATCTTGCCACAGGTGACAGAAAAAGAGCCATTGGTTATTACCGAGGGATGTACCGACTGCTGGAGCGCTATGTCTATGGGTTACAAGGCAATAGCCATCCCGAGTGCTACGCTTTGTAATGAAGAATGTCGCAATCTTTTAGCGGGAAGGAATCTTCACATGTGGCCTGATCAGGACAAACCGGGCATCGGTCTTTATATGAAACTGAAGGAAATGTTCCCTCAGCTGGTGTACCATCAGTTGCCGGAAGGTTGCAAGGATTTGTCTGATTATTACCAGTCGTTTTACGTTCAGAAAATGTGAAAGTGAATGTGAATTTCAAATGTTTTTCTATTGTTGTTTTTAAGTTTTTGCGTGTTATGATAAAGTTGTTTTTAAATCGTATTCGTAGAGATCATGGCGCCATTGTTGGTCGCCTTAGTCAGGAAGTAGTTAATCACCAGGGTATCGTTGCAGGCCATCAGTACATTTGTGATACGATGGAGCGCGAGGGTGGCTGTCTGGAGCCGGGTGAATATCACATCATGGTGGCTAAATGCAAATGCTTCGCCCGCCAGATGCTTTTCCTCGAACCGATAAGGGATGATTCTTCTTCATCTTCCTCTCTTCCTCTCCCCGAAACCTGCAAGCTTTGCCGCATGGAGCGCAAGAGTCATGAGTTCGGGTGTCTGGAAGAGCTTTATGCCCTTCCTTGTCCCATGATGCAGCCGGGCAATGGTCCGTTCCGTCTGCGCCAGGGTGGCATCCTCATCGGCGAGGCCCATGCATCCGGGGTCGTACTCAAGAGTCAGGAACGCTTCCTCCAGCTCTACGACCGGGTCAAGAAGGCGATGGTCAGGGGCAGCGAGGTAGTAGTGGAAGTGGGGTAAGGGATATCTTGAATACCACCTTGAGACTCACCTTGAGTAACATCTTGAGTAACATCTTGAGTAACATCATCTTCTTCGATATAATTCACTTCAATATCATGGTGTTGTATTTTAGCATGTGGTTCAAGAACGGGCTGAAGGCCCAAAAGCTCCTAGCCCAGGGCGATGCCCTGGGCTAGGAGCTTCTGCCCTTTCAGGGCGTGTGGGGCAAACTTGGGGAAGTTCTTTTTTTATTCCTCCTTCAGCTTACTTTGCTCAATCAAATGATCCAGTCGGAGAATTTCGGTATCCTTCTTTTCAAGTAAGGAGATAAACTCATCTTCGATATTCATCTGGTATTGCATATCTTGGTCAGATGCCATTGAAAGAAGCATTTTAATCATATACTCCATATCTGTATCTCCATCATAGGGAGTATAATCTACTTTCAAGAGATGTTTGTCTTCCCTGCAAGTTCTTGCTTGGTCAAAAATGCTTAATACCTTCTTTTGACTCGGGTTTTGAGTCTTGCTGATTATTGGCAGTTGGATAATAATGTTGCCGGAGGCAGGGCATGCAACTGGAGTTTCGAAATCTCCTATACGGTGGGCTAGGAGAAAAACCGAAATCGTTGGGAGAGATTCATCTCCAATACCATCCGAGTTTTTCTCTTCTATATAGCGCTGCCATGCCAGATGCTGGCGAGGTTCCAAGACGTCCGTGTCAACCCATGTTTTATACAGCCTTATGTTTGTGAGCTCGTTGCTGTTCTCGTTATTCTTTATGCTGGCAACAAATCCCATCTTAAATATCGAAATGCTATTGCTTTTGATATTGCGGAATCCATCTTGGCAAATCTTGATGCTGACGACTTCTCTTTGTAAAATCGCAGACAAGAACGTCTTGGCGATGCGCTCTTCTTCCATGATGCGCTTGAATACAGCATCATATAATGGATTGGCTATATAAACTATCATATTGTTTTCAATTATCTTTAGTCCTTATAATCTACCTTGATCACGATAACGCGGATGGTCTGGTCTTCACCATCTGTTGCCACCTTGGCGATGTGCCAATCCCTCGGGAAGAAGATGAAGAATTCGCCAGGATTGCTGTCATAGAAACGGGCCTTCTGAGGGGCGTAATCATAATGAATCACGTCGGGACGGTACTTGCAGTTGGGGGTGCTGGTGTAATGGTCGATGACGCCAAAACGCTCTGTTCCCTTCACTACATACTGAAAATCGATGTGCTTGTTATGACTCTCGCTGCGGCGCTTTTCCA
>ERZ1023674.224-NODE-224-length-15264-cov-27.252416_pt1 | contig 15264 bp, 10 predicted proteins | sample MGYA00380343_ERZ1023674 | MGnify/ENA primary metagenome ERZ1023674 (study PRJEB33179, sample SAMN07448985) | human gut metagenome | biome: Human-gut; feature: Human associated habitat; material: Faeces | host: Homo sapiens | place: India: Bhopal | collected...
GAATTCGCTGCCGCCGCTGATGATGAGCTGGCGCAGCTTCATTTCCCTCTTTTCGATATCTACATCCTCAGGAGCAAGCTCCGAGGTGAGTGCTTGGGCAAACTTGTGATTCTGGTCGTCGTTGCCGATGATCTGAAGCTTGTCGCCAGGGAAAATCACCGTGTCACCGTTCGGAATGTTCAGGCGCTGCGAACCGCGGCGGATGCTGCTCATGTCGATGCCGAAACGTTCACGAAGATGAAGCTCCTTCAGCGATTTGCCACACCAGGTGCTATCCTCCGGCACCTCAATCTCACTGATGTGGATATCTCTATCCAGCAGATGACCCGCATAGAGCGGACGCTTCTCGCCGTTCACCTGGGCGGCAATATCGCGCGAACGCAGGTTGTGGATAAAGAGGCGCTCCATCACGATGCTGCGCTTCTTGATGTGGCGCGATGCCACCATCAGCAGTACCACCACGGCTCCGATGCAGACGATGAGCGCATTGGTGAAGCGCGAGAGATAGTTGATGATGTAGAAGATGAACGCCAGGGCGATGATGTATCTCACCACGATGGTGAAGAGCAGCGGGATGCGGTTAATGCTGCTTTCCACCCACAGGCGCTTCCATTCCGGGCTGTGGTTCTTCTTCATCACGATGGCGCGCAGGAAAGGCGAAATCAGTACCACCGTGAGCAGACCCGTAAGGGCGTTGGCATACCAGTGCAACTGCCAGCCTGGCAGCAGATTGCGCATCAGCGGCAGCACGAAGGTGAACATCATGGCGATGGTTGCCGCCGAAAGGATGGAGTAGGCCACGGTGTTGATGGCCATCTGGCGGATGAGCGACTTCCACTTGCTCTGCTGCTGCGTAGAAGGATGGCTCATCGCAAAATGGTTCAGAATATTGATGAACTTGCAGGGCAGATGCTTCTCCATCAGCTGGTAGGAAGGCAGAGCCAGACGAATCATGTAGGGCGTGAGGAAGGTGGTAATCACGGATACCGCTACCACCACCGGATAGAGGAAGTTGCTGATAACTCCCAGCGACAGGCCCAGCGAAGCGATGATAAACGAGAACTCACCTATTTGAGCCATCGAAAAACCGCAGCGCATCGCCGACTTCAGCGATTCGCCGCCCAGCATGAATCCGAAGGTGCCGAATATAGCCTGTCCCACCAGGATGGTGCCCACCAGGGCGAGGATAGGAACGGCATATTCCACCAATATCTTGGGGTCTACCAGCATACCCACCGACACGAAGAAGATGGCTCCGAAGAGATTTTTTACCGGTTCTACCAGTTTGATAATCTTCTCAGCCTCAATGGTTTCTGCAAGGATGCTGCCCATGACGAAGGCTCCGAAGGCGCTGGAGAACCCCACCTTGGTGGATAATACCGCCATGCCGCAGCAGAGGCCCAGCGAAACGACGAGCAGGGTTTCGCCATTGATGAGCTTCCTCACGGAGCGCAGGAAGAGCGGGATGGCGAAGATGCCCACGATGAACCAGAGCACCAGGAAGAAACCAATCCTCAATACCGAGGAAATCATCTGCTCGCCATCCGGATTGCTGCCTCCGGCGATGGCCGAAAGCATCACCATCATCACGATGGCAAGGATATCTTCCAGGATGAGCACGCTCATCACCATGGAGGCAAACTTCTGCTGCCTGAGTCCCATATCATCGAACGCCTTATATATAATGGTGGTGGAGCTCATGGCGAGCATACCGCCCAGGAAGATGCAGTCCATCCGGTCCCATCCGAATCCGTGGCCCACGCTGATGCCCAGCATCATCATGCAGAAAACGATGACGATGCAGGCGATGATGGGCGAGGCTCCCATCTTCACGATTTTCTTGAAGGAGAAATCGAGACCGAGCGAGAAGAGGGTGAAGATGACACCGATGTCTGCCCAGGTCTGGATATCCGTCTCGTCCATCACCGATACGGTGTAGGGCATGTGGGGCGACACGAGAAAGCCCGCCACGATGTAACCCAGCACCAGGGGCTGCTTCAGCCGCTTGAAGATGAGGGTAACAACGCCAGCCACCATCAGGATGAGGGCGAGGTCTTTTACTAAAAAGGGAATTTCGGCCATAGTTTATAATTTATAGTTTATAATTTATAGTTTATAATCTATAGTTTATAGTTTATAATTTATAGTTTATAGCGGCTTCGCTTAAAGTAGGGGGAAGCTGATAAAAATAATAGTTTATAGTAAATAAGTATCCTGTCTGGCAGCAAGGATGTCCTATAAACTATAAACTATTAACTATAAATTAATCATTAAATTCTTCTGTGATTTCCGCAATCTTCACGATGGTATCCACCACCTTCTGCATCACCTGGATGCTCACGAACTCGTGAGGACCATGGAAGTTGACGCCGCCGGCAAAGATGTTTGGACAAGGCAGACCCTTGAAACTGAGCTGTGCTCCGTCGGTACCGCCACGGATAGGCTCCACGCGAGGTGGAACACCGCTCTCCTGCATCGCACGCAGCACGATATCAATCACGTGCATGTTAGGATCTATCTTCTCCTTCATGTTGTAATACTGGTCCTGGATGGCTACGCTCACTGTGCCCTCGCCGTATTTCTCGTTCATCTTCTTCGCGCAGTCCTCGATGAAGTCCTTGCGGTCTTCAAACTTCTCTCTGTCGTGGTCGCGGATGATATAGCTCAGCTTTGCCTCCTCGCAGCGGCTCTCGATGCCGAGCAGGTGGTAGAAGCCCTGGTAACCTTCGGTATGCTCAGGAGTCTCAGCTTCCGGAATCATGTTCTGGAACTCCACGGCAAGTCGGCTGGCATTCACCATCTTACCCTTGGCATAGCCCGTGTGTACGCTCACGCCCTTGATGAACACCTTGGCGCCCGCAGCGTTGAAGTTCTCGTATTCCAGGTCGCCCAGGTCGCCGCCGTCTACGGTGTACGCCCAGTCGCAGCCAAACTTCTCCACGTCGAAATGATGAGCACCCATACCGATTTCCTCGTCAGGGTTGAAGCCCACGCGGATGTCGCCGTGCTTGATTTCCTTGTGGTCGCGCAGGTAGCACATCGCCTGAACGATTTCTGCGATGCCCGCCTTGTCGTCAGCTCCGAGCAGAGTGGTTCCGTCGGTAACGATGATGTCCTCGCCCTTGTGTGCCTTGAGTTCAGGGAATTTCTCAACGCTCGATATGATGCCCGGGCTCAGTTCGATGTCCTCGCCGTCGTAGTTCTTGATGACGCGCGCCTTCACATCCTTTCCGCTGGCATCCGGACTGGTGTCCATGTGAGAGATAAAGCCGATGGTTGGAGTCTTTTTCTTGGTATTTCCTTTCAGGGTGGCGTAGATATAGCCCATGTCGTCCATCTCTACGTCGCTGAGGCCTTCATCCTCAAGCTCCTGCTTCAGGTACTTGGCAAACTCAAGCTGTTTTGCCGTGCTTGGCACACTCTCGGAGTCTTCGCTCGATTGTGTGTCGAATTTTGTATAGTTTATAAAACGTTCTACTAAGTCCATGTTCTTAATTATTATAATAATGTAGTAGTGATCTCGGTGGGACTCAAACCCACGACCTCCAGAACCGGAATCTGCTGCTCTATTCAACTAAGCTACGAGACCATTTTTATACGCTTTTTATCCGCCGGAATAGCCATCCCGGTACATAAATGAAACATATACGAGTGCAAAGTTAGTGATTTAATTTGAAACCGCCAAATATTCTTGCCACTTTTTCTGAAGAATTCTGAAGAAGATGATGAAAAAGAGATGAAAAAGAGATGAAAACAGACGGTGAAGGGAGAAAGATGGCGAAAAAAGATTGAAAACAGAAGATGAAGGGAGAAAATTCGCGAAAAACAAGAAGAAAACAAGGCAAAAAGATAGAAAAGAAAGAAAAATGCTATCATTTTGAGAAAAAATTCAAGAAAAAGCTTGCAGTTTAATTTTTATTTTGTACCTTTGCACCGTCTTTAAGAAAACAAGTCTTGGAAACGGGACGGTAAACTTTAAAAAGACAAGTCTCGGAAACGGGATGGTAAACTTTAAAAAGACAAGTCTCGGAAACGGGACGGTATAAAACGGTATAAAACAGTAAAACGAAAACAATAATAAATACTAAAAATGAGTAAACTGATAAAACCCGAAGGTTACAAGGCGCTGCTGGATATGCGCCAGACCGAAATGGGTATCAAGATGATAAAGGAGTTCTTCCAGCAGAACCTTGCCACAGAGTTGCGCCTGCGCCGAGTAACAGCCCCTCTTTTCGTGATGAAGGGCTTGGGTATCAATGACGACCTGAATGGTGTGGAGCGCCCTGTAACTTTCCCTATCAAGGATTTGGGTGATGCCAAGGCCGAGGTGGTTCACTCCCTTGCCAAGTGGAAGCGACTCACCCTCGCCGAGTACGAGGTGGAGCCTGGATATGGCGTATATACCGATATGAACGCCATCCGTGCCGACGAGGAGCTGGATAATCTCCACTCGCTCTATGTAGACCAGTGGGACTGGGAGGCTGTGATTACCAAGGGAGACCGCACCATCGCATTCCTTGAGGACATCGTTCGCCGCATCTATGCCGCCATCCTCCGCACCGAGTTCCTCGCTTGCGAGCACTATCCTCAGCTCAAGCCATTCTTGCCTAAGGAGATTCATTTCATCCATGCGCAGGATTTGCTCGACATGTATCCTGACAAGACTCCGAAGGAGCGCGAGGATGCCATCTGCGAGAAATATGGCGCCGTGTTCGTTGAGGGTATCGGCGGAAAGCTGAGCGACGGAAAGAAGCACGACGGCCGTGCCCCTGACTATGATGACTGGAGCACCGTGGCAGAGAACGGCAAGGTGGGTTTGAATGGTGATATTCTTATCTGGTATCCTGTGCTGGGCAGAAGCTTCGAGCTGAGCTCCATGGGTATCCGTGTGGATAAGGAGAGCCTGCTGCGCCAGCTGAAGCTGGAGGGCAAGGAAGATAGAGAGAAACTCTATTTCCACCAGCAGCTCCTGAATGATAAATTGCCATTGAGCATTGGCGGCGGTATTGGTCAGAGCCGCTTGTGCATGGTGATGCTCCACAAGGCGCACATCGGCGAGATTCAGGCTAGTATCTGGCCAGAGGACATGCGCCAGGAGTGCGAAGAGGCAGGAATGCCTTTAATTTAATTTGAGTCATATCAGCATAATGAGGTTGTATCAGTATAACAGCTTCAATTATATTGAAGAATCCCGGTTCTCCTTGCAATAGGAAAACCGGGATTATTGTTTCGTATAGAAATAATTTGTTTAGAAATAATAAGTGCCTCCAAGCATAGCAGCTCTGTTGCCGAAATGCTGTCCTGCTATATCATGATATCTGCCCTCCAGCGTCCAGTGCCTGTTAATCGTCTTGTATACCCCCATTTCAGCATATAGGTTGGCAGGAGTATAGTTTGGCGTGATGGTATGCCTGCGGGTACACCATATCATGTTCGATGCAAGGCGCCAGCCCGAAGGCAGCGAAAGCTGGGGAGCCAGCTTGAAAACCGCAAAGTGGCTGTATTCCTGAGTCTTTCCCTGCGGCTTGATATCCGTTTCAAACACCTCAGCCTTTTCCCAGAAATAGTTGAAGCCAGCCGTCAGTCGCAGAATACCCTTGTGCCAGAAGGCAGTGGTACCAATGCCCAGCGTGTTGTCTCTATCCACGCCCGGCAAATCCTGATGGATGTTCTTCACCGAGGTGCTCACCACCAGATTCGGCTTGCTGTAGGTATATTTCAGCTCCGCCACATAGGCCAGGCGCTCGCTGATATCCGCCGTATATACAGGCTTCCACGCCCCCTCCATGTCGCCCGCCGTAACGAAATCGCCGAAGTCGGGGTTGAAGATGCGGCGGCAGAAGGTGCCCTGCAGCGTATTGCCGGGGGTAAACTGGTGATAGATGCTCAGCGTGTAGCTGTGGTTGTGCGTGGTGTTCTTCCACTTCTCTTCCGTCTTTAGCTGCTTGGGATGGAAGTGGATGGTGCGAAAGCGGTCGCCCACCATGAATCCCCATTTGCCGATGTTGTAGTCTATCTGACCGTAGAGATCCTGATAGTTGGAATGGTTGGTATAACCCTCCACGCAATTCTTCTCTATGGAAAGCCCGCCCTCGAAACCGGCTGTAATCCAGAGATTCTGCGAAAAAACAGGCGTGGCATATTCCACCACCATGAAGGGATAGGTGAAATGATTGCGGTAAGGCGGCAAGCCAGCATTCAATCCGATTCCAGCATCAGATGATAATTCGAAATCCGATGCACTGCTTTCCCCCTGGTCGCTGATATTCTCGGCACCCAGAGTAAAGAGGATGCTCGACCCGTTTTCGCCCAGGGTTCGGGTGTAATCCGCCTGGAGATGGTAGGCACGCACGAAATCGGCTGCATCGCCCGAGAAATGATTGCGGGTATAGGTCTGCATCGCATCCACCTCCAGTACATCCTTCTCCGTAGGAGTCCAGAGGATATTCAGCTTGGCACCCTCGTGCGAATAATGGTTGATGGAAGTGCTGCCGTTATCGCCCGGATAAGCCTCCGGGGAATAGGCAGAAGACCGCTGCATGCTGCCCTCCACGTGGCTCAGGATGCGCAGCTTCTGCTGCTGGCTCAGCACGCTCACGATGCCCTTGCCTCCGCCGTAGGTATCGCCGAAGAATCCCACTCTTCCGCTCACGCCATTCTCGCCTTTTCTCAGCGTGATATCAATCACCTTTTTCAGACTGCTGCAGCCCTTCATCACCTCAGCGTTCTGGCAAACCTTGATGGTTTCTATTTCTCTCGCCTTGAAATGATGGAGCAGGGTAGCGTAATCCAGTCCGTATTCCTGGTTGTCGATACGGATTACGAATTTTCCATATAGATTGGCAAAGGGGTCACCGCCGATGATGTTGTTGCCATCCAGGGTCATCACCTCGGGACACATCATCAGCACGTCGAGCAGCGATTCCTCACCCGTGAGTTCCAGTTCCGGAACATGAATCATATATCGGTCGCCGATATGTTCTATCGGTGCTGCTGCCAGTTGCTGGTTGGCACCTCCGAGTGCCAAGGCTAGAAGTAACAGGCGGCTGGTTTTCATTATGTTTTTTCTCTTCATTTTATTCTTTTCTTCATATTGATTGTTTATTCCTATCTTCCTTTTCTAGCTGAAAAGTTGCGTTATCAGGGGGATGGTGATGATGCTTCCCAGGGTAGTGATAAAAGTCATTTCCGTAATCAGCGACGGGTTTCTGCCGTATTTCAGGCAGAACATCGTGCCGAAGCTTGCCACAGGCATCGCTATCACCACCGTGTTGATATTATTCACCACGTCGCTCACGCCGCACACCTTGAAGAAGAAGTAAAGGCTCAGCGGAACCACCACGAGGCGGAGCACCGATGCCACGTAAACCTTCGGGCTTCCGATAATCTCCCTCACGGGCAGCTTCGCCATACTGCTTCCTATAATCATCAGCGCAGCAGGCACCGTCACGTTGCCCACCATCGTAATAGGACGGGCGATGACATCGGGCGTATGAACTCCCAGCGCCACCAGCAGAGCCGCCACGGCAGCCGCTATCAGTGCCGGACTCAGCAACACCTTGGGGTTAAACTGCTTCACGCTGTATTCGCCCTTGATGAGCATCACGCCAGCCGTGAAGATGAAAAACGTGTTAGGCATGTTGAGCAGGGCAGCATAGAATATCGCCTTCGGACCGAAGATGCTCGAAACTATCGGGTATCCGATGAAGCCCACGTTGGCAAACATCAGGGCAAAACCTATCATTCCCTGGTTGTCATGGTTCTTGCTGATGAGGCGGGGTACCCCGAAACCGAACACCAGCAGCAGGATATAGGTAAGAAAACCTATGCCCAGAAGCGGGAGGATGAGCGTGCGGTCGGGCAGTTCTTCTCCCATCACCGACGAGAGCACCAGCAGGGGGCAGGTGATATCTACCACGATGCTGGAAAGCTTCTTGTCAAACTTGTCGCCCATATAGCCCAGCTTGCAGGCGACGTAACCCAAAATCACGATGATGAATAACACCACCATCACCTCTAAATTTTCCATCTATCCTGAAATCCTTACAATCTTTTTCTATCTCAATCAATGAATCTCCTGGTAATATCGCCGTAGTTTTCGATGCGGCGGTCGCGCAGGAACGGCCACCAGCGGCGCACATCCTCGCTGTGCTTCAGGTCGATGTCCACCACCAGGCTCTCTTCCTCCTTGTCGCTCGCACGATAGTGGAGCTCGCCCTGAGGACCTGCCACGAAACTGCTGCCCCAGAACTGGATGCCCTCGGTCTGACCGCTAGGGTCCGGCTCGAAGCCAACTCTGTTCACCGCCACCACAGGCAAACCGTTAGCCACGGCATGACCACGCATCACCGTGGTCCACGCCTCACGCTGGCGCTGCTGCTCCTCCTCGGTGTCGTAGGTGGCATAGCCGATGGCAGTAGGGTAGATGAGGATATCCGCACCCTGCAGTGCCATCAGGCGGGCAGCCTCCGGATACCACTGGTCCCAGCAAACCAGCACGCCCAGCTTGCCCACCGAAGTCTGGATAGGGTTGAAGCCCAGGTCGCCAGGAGTGAAGTAGAATTTTTCGTAGTAGGCAGGATCATCCGGAATATGCATCTTGCGGTATTTTCCGGCGATGGTTCCATCCTTCTCAATCACCACCGCCGTGTTGTGATAGAGGCCCGGCGCACGGCGCTCGAAGAGCGATGTAACGATTACCACGCCCAGATCCTTCGCCAGTTTGCCGTAGAATTCGGTAGATGGTCCCGGGATGGGTTCGGCAAGGTTGAAGTTCTCCACATCCTCTACCTGGCAGAAGTAGAGCGAGTTGTGGAGTTCCTGCAAAACGATGAGTTCAGCGCCACGCTTAGCCAGGTCGATGATGCCCTCGGCGAGGCGCGTCTTGTTATCGGCGATGTCCGCCGTGATGTGTAGTTGTAATAATCCTAATTTCATGAAATTTTGTTTTTTTATTTTATTTGATGGCCCCCGCAGGCAGCTGCATGGTGAGACAGTGGATGCTGCCGTGCTGGCGGATGATGGTGAGCGAATCCACGCCTATCACCTCTCTGTCCGGGAAGGCAAGCTGAATCTGGCGCTTCGCCTCCTCGTCCTTCTCCGGCTGGTTATACGTAGGGTAAATCACCGCACCGTTCAGAATCAGGAAGTTGGCGTAGGTGGCAGGCAGCCGGTCGCCCTTGCTGCCCTTCTCCGTAGTCAGCCTGTCGCCCTCGTCGTAGATGGCATCCGGCATCGGCAGCTTCAGCAGGCGGTAAGGATATCCCTCGTAGTTGAACAGCTTCTTCAGCTGCTTCTCCAGCGCCTGGAAATCCTCATACTGCTCATCCTCGGGGTCGTCGCAGCCCACATATAATAAGGTGTCGTGCGGAGCCACCCTCACGATGGTGTCGATATGCCCGTCGGTATCATCGCCCACCAGGTTGCCATGGTCGAGCCATACCACCTGCTTGGCGAAGAAGAACGTCTTGAGCAGACTGTCGATATTCTCCCTGGTGAAAGGCTGGTTTCTGTGGGGTGCCAGCAGGCATTGCGAGGTGGTGAAGATGGTACCCTTTCCGTCGCTCTCGATGCTTCCGCCCTCAAGTACGAATCCCTGGTGGTTCTCCATCGCCGCATCAAAGGCACCCTGGTAGTAGAGCTGCAGGTTGATGGCGTTGTCCTTCTGCCAGGCGAATTTCTCGCCCCATCCGTTAAACTTGAAGTCGAGCAGATGGATAGGGATGACATGCGAGTTGCGCCTGCCTCTCGATACCATGCTGATAGGACCGTGGTCGCGCGCCCATGTATCATTGGTGTCCATCTCGTAGAGGTGTACGCGGTTCATCTGGCCCTCCGAGAGGCGTTCGGCGAGCATTCTGCGTGTACTCTCCACGATGGGAGTAACCACAAGCAGCTGCTCGTAGCGGGTGATGATGTCGGCAAGTTCCAGATAAGTGTTGGTTATCTGCCTGAGATAGGGTTTCCAGTCTGTACCACCATGTGGCCAGGTCAGCATAATGGCGCTCTGAGGCTCCCATTCTGCCGGAAGTGCGAAATCGCAAGGTAATGCTGATTGATACATAAGCTTTCAATTTTTATTATTTATTATATAGCCAGCCCTTGTGTGGGTTGCATAGTTTAGTCCGTTCTTTCTCCCTTCTGGAAGAAGAGTTAGCGAATTATAGGTGCAAAAATAATAAAAAAAACGGCAACTTCCATAATTTTTTGAAATTTTTTAGTGAAACTCTTGCTAATTTCATGAGAAATGCTTAACTTTGCAGCCTAAATTTAAGAATAAGACATATTAGGAGCGTGAAAATAAAACAAGTAGTTGATGCCCTTGAACATTACGCGCCTCTGCCCTTGCAGGAAGGATATGATAATGCCGGCCTGCAAGTTGGATTGACAGAGGCGGTAGAAATGTCAGGGGCATTGTTGTGTCTTGACGTCACCGAGGCGGTGGTGGATGAGGCCCTCCGGAAGGGCTGCAATCTCATCGTGAGCCACCATCCGCTGATATTCCGCAAGCTGCAGAGAATCTCGGACGAGAACTACGTGCAGCGCACGGTGGTGAAGGCCATCAAGAATGATATAACGATAGTTTCCATGCACACCAACATGGATGCCGCCCAGGGCGGCGTGAACTTCAAGATAGCCGAGAAGCTGGGACTGCAGAACCTCCAGTTCTTCGGCGGCGAGAAGGAAGTGGATGGTGTGAAGGGTGGAAACGGTGTGATGGGAGAAATCTCAGACCAGGATATCCAGGAGGCTGCCCGGGCTGGCAAGCTTTCGGAAGAGGTGAAGGAGCATTTTGCCGAGGGCATTGCTGCCGACGACCTGGTGCTGCTCTTGCGCCAGCGTTTCGGCGTGGAGTGCGTGCAGTGCAACCAGCTCTTGCGCCGTCCTATCCGCAAGGTGGCACTCTGTGGCGGTTCGGGTTCGTTCCTTTTGGGCGATGCGATAGCCGCCGGGGCGGATGCCTTCATCACGGGCGAGATGAGCTATCATGAGTATTTCGGTCATGATCAGGAGATTCAGATCTGCGTCATCGGTCACTATCAGAGTGAGCAGTTTACCAGCGAAATCTTCCGCAGCATCATCCTCGAGAATTTTCCCGATGCCAAATGCTGCATCTCGGAAATCAACACCAATCCTATCATCTATTTATAGGATGGGATGCTAGTCTATTTATAGTCTGGATTTGGCTGCCCCTATTTAGGCTAGATTTGTCTGCCCCAGCACGCCCTGAAAGGGCAGAAGCTCCTAGCCCAGGGCATCGCCCTGGGTGTAAACGCAATCAGCAATACGCCCTGTAAGGGCAAAAGCTTTCAAAGCATTAAAGAAGAATAAATAAAGGTTTAAAGATAAAATCAAGAAATTATGGCAAAGAAAGATCCTACAGATTTGACGGTAGAAGAGAAGTTGAAGACTCTCTACCAGCTTCAGGTAACCTTGTCAGGCATTGACGAGAATCGTGAGTTGAGAGGCGAGCTTCCTCTCGAGGTTCAGGACCTGGAAGACGACATTGCAGGTCTCACCACCCGCATCGAGAACATCCAGCGCGAGATTGAGCAGTTCGACCACGCAGTGGCTCAGAAGCAGGCAGAGATTGCTGACGCCCAGGCTAGCCTGGAGCGCTATCACAGCCAGCTGGAGACCGTGAGCAACAACCGTGAGTACGACACTCTGAGCAAGGAAATCGAGTTCCAGGAGCTGGAAATCGAGCTTTGCAACAAGAAGATTCGCGAGGGCTTGGCAAAGATGCGTGAGCGTGAGTACGACCTTCACAAGGCTGAGGAGCAGAAGGCCGACCGTGAGCACGGATTGGTTGAGAAGCGTTCTGAGCTTGAGGACATCATGGCAGAGACCCGTGAAGAGGAGGAGCGCCTTACAGAGAAGGCTCTTGAGCTTGAGAAGAAGATTGAGCCACGTCTGCTCGCCAGCTTCAAGCGCATCCGCAAGGGTGCCCGCAACGGACTGGGCATCGTATACGTGCAGCGTGATGCCTGTGGTGGTTGCTTCAACAAGATTCCACCTCAGCGCCAGTTGGATATCAAGATGCATAAGAAGATTATCCCTTGTGAGTATTGCGGCCGTATCCTCATCGACCCAGAGTTGGCAGGTGTGAAGATTGAGACTCCAGCCGCAGAGGAGAAGCCAAAGCGCAAGCGCATCTCTCGCCGCAAGAAGGCAGAGGATGGAGAATAATATTCTGAATAAGAAGATAAATATATAAAAAAGAGGGTGTGTCATAAGTTCATGACACATCCTCTTTTTTTCTACAACTTTTTTAACTCATGCAGCTCGTGACTCCGAGCGAAGTGGCTACGGCAGTCAGGATAGAGATTAAAATCTGAATAACAGTCTTCCATGTTTCCTTCTTCATAGGCAGTTCTTTTTAGTGATTAATGATTAGTGATTAATGATTAGTGATTAGTGGTTAATTTTTTTTCGAGATGTGATAGGATGAAAGAGTAGCCCCCGAAGGGGCTTGCTCTAGATAGTTACGTCAGTAGAATCGCCGTCGCCCTTGTCGCCCTTGTCGCCTCCGCCGGTAGAACCCTGGTCGGTTCCGCCACCCTGGCTGGTGTTGCCGCCCGAGGTTCCGCCGCCACCCTGGGTGTTGTCGCTTCCGCCTCCGTTGCTTCCACCACCTGAGGTTCCGCCTCCATCGGTCTCTTCACCGCCACGTGCGTCGTAGGCAGTAATCTTGCAGAGCTTCTTCAGCTCACTGTTACTCCAGTTCTTGGTATTTTTCACCAGCAGATGGATGCCCTCCACGCTAGCCGAAGTAACCTTGTCTCTGCTCACCTCACCACGCGAACTCATGCCGATGGAGAAGAGGCCCAGGTCGCCCAGACGCACGCTCTTGCCGTCGAGGATAAGCTCCTTCAGGCAGTCGAGCATATCCACCATCACGCCGTGAACGGTGCCGCGGCTGTAAGGCGAGTTGTGGGATGAAATGTGATCCACGAACTCCTCGAAGTTCATCTCTCTGTCGGTCACCACGGTGGCATACCAGAGTTCCTTACCAGCGTTCTCACCCGTCTGAGGGGTACGCTTTACTTTACGATACTTAATGTTTCCTTGTCCCATAAGCTTTTTAGTGATTAATGATTATTGATTAATGATTATTGTTCTCTTTGTCATCAGCAGAATCCCCGAAAGAATCCTATGGCTCCCTTAACTGGTCATCAGGCGCCTTTCTTCTGAATGACGATGCAAAGGTACAACAAAATTCTGATACCACCAAATTTCGGGTGGCGATAAGGGCCGATTTTCAGCAGCCCCTGATTCCGAATTTCGTTAATAAAGCTAACTCATATTTTAGCAAGAAAGAGAACATAGTTTTGCTGAGGGAAAAACTATGAGTTCTCACCTCAAACAATCACAATAACAGTTATCACAGTTTTTCAAACCACTTTTCCAAATCTCAACCAAAAACTAACTATAGATATAATATATAATATAAATATTATATATTATATCTATAGTTAAAAGAATTAACAATTCTACTTTCGGTGTAGAATGCCCTTTAAAAAACTGTGATAACTGTTATTGTGATAGCTTTGTGATAGCCTGTTTTGGCTTGCACCTGATGTTTCCAGAATACGAATGAAAAATAAGATTGTAAAACTCTTTTTGATAGTATACTCTGGCTCATGATATTTTATAATGGAAAAAAATCTCCCTTTTTCTTGCAGGTTTCAAAATAAAAGTTTATCTTTGCAGCAGATTGTGTGTTCTGAGACAGAATAAAGTCTGATATTGGCTATATTTGATGGATTTCTGTCGTAACTTCTAAAGAGATGGTGGCAGACCCACTGCATTCGGCATGCAGGTGCTGATTGCAAACCACTTTGTGCTGCTCTGATGGAAACTGATGGGTAGTTCAAGGCTGCTTTATCTTTTGATATGACAGGTGTCGATTTTGTTAGGCGAAGTTTGTTTCATTTTGATAAAACTGTTTGATTATGAGAAGGAATCTATTGTTGTTATTACTGTGGTTGGCAGGCTTGCTAGCTGTAGATGCTCAAACATTGAGCCGTAAAGAGGTCGAGACTTACGTGATTAATCAATATGGAAAAAGATGGAAAGACATTGCGCTTTATCTTGGCGAAAAAGATACGTTGGACAAGGACAATGCTTTGACGTTTGAAAAAACAATCTCGGTGCGAGGCAAGAGTAAAAATGAACTCTTTGTCGATTTGAATTATTGGTTTCTGAAAACCTTTAGCAATGCTAGTTCATCGATAGAGATGGCAGACAAGGAATTGGGGGTTATCATGGCAAAGGGTTATTTGCCTGGCATTGCTTATCACTCGGGTGGTTATTCCTCTTATTGTGTCAATATTCGCCCTCTTGTGCGTTGCGACATCAAAGATGAACAGGTCAAACTGACGATTGTCGTTCCAAATTATGAGGTGACGAAAGTTGATGATGGTATTTGGAGTGCCATGCTGGATGAGGATTTTGACAAGCATCCCCCATATACTGTGAATGAAACATGGTCGCTGAATGTTTGTTTCCCTTTTGCGAAGAAAGATGGAACCAAGAAAACTTCCAGCAAGGCATTGGTGATGAGTCATGGATATGTGGAAGTCTTGATGAATCGCATTCAAATGGCGTTATAGCTGCGCCAAAATGTGATAAAACTGAAGGTTTTGGCGCACTTTCAGCATGACAATCCAATCTTTTTTCGTATGTTTGTACCATGAAGTGTGTCCTGAGACAGAATGAAGTCTGATATTGGCTATATTTGATGGATTTCTGTCGTAACTTCGCTAAGCGGGGCTTTGTCTAAACTTAAAAAACATAAATCACTGAACTTTCGCATGTGGTTCAAGAACGGGCTGAAGGCCCAAAAGCTCCTAGCCCAGGGCATCGCCCTGGGTATCATCGCATTTTGCCCTGCGCCTTGAAGGGGCAAAAGCTTTATAAAGCACTCAAGTTTTGCAAATAACCTCCGGTCCCCGAAGGGGGCCAACTTTCAATAACCGCTGGTGGAATGACCGAAGGGAATGGAACCTGCGGATAGCTGCAATACTCCTCCAATCGTCCCCAAAGGGGGCGAACAGGAGCAAGAAAACTTGCAGCCTTGCTTTTCTTACTGGAGTAACGAAATAGACTAGTTTTTTATAACGTGTTGAAATTTTCCCCCGCCTTTGGAGAAATTTAATATACCCCACCATATTTTTTTCGAAACTTTCTCCCGATTTTCTTGCTTGTTTCAAAATTTAAGTTTATCTTTGCAGCAGGTTTGTAGAATCAAAACGATAAATT
>ERZ1023674.226-NODE-226-length-15182-cov-15.906723_pt1 | contig 15182 bp, 20 predicted proteins | sample MGYA00380343_ERZ1023674 | MGnify/ENA primary metagenome ERZ1023674 (study PRJEB33179, sample SAMN07448985) | human gut metagenome | biome: Human-gut; feature: Human associated habitat; material: Faeces | host: Homo sapiens | place: India: Bhopal | collected...
AAGTAGAAAGCGAATATGACGCAGGATTGCTTGAATTCACCTTCTACAGCCGACGTAAGCTACCGCTTACCAAAGGGCATCCACGTTACTGGGGCTGATGACAAATCGGATCCAGCTATAGAAGGAATGCCCTGGAGCTACTTGTTTTTTACAACAAGACAACCCAGGCTTTGACTCGTTATCGCCGTCGCCAAGCTATGTCGTGATTTTGAAAAAATACTTCTGCCTTGCTTTATACAAAAATAAATGATAAATTCAATCATTTCTTATTTTTAACATCTTCAGAATCGCCTTTAAATAAAGGCGGTTCAGAGGGTGTATGGAAATATAGATGGTGGCAAAAGCAATTTTAGTTAAACCTGTTTAAAAATCGAAAAAATCAATTCCTTAAAATACTCTGTATCCCCAGTAAACACTGGGAATGGAGTTGTATTGTCATAGGGGTTGGATGCTTACCAAGTTTTTCGTAGAGATAAAAACTTTTGAAAGAATGAATTAAGTCTGCAATCTTATTCGTTAATTTTGCAGCCCAAATGAAGAGGTTATATGATGACCAGCAATTATACGAACAAATCAGAACTCTATTTGGATGCAGCTGATGCCTTGATGAAATCTCAAGATGGTCATTATGCTGTCGTTCCTCACACCACTTATTATAGTTGCCTTCTCTATATGGAGCATATATGTTATGTGGTTAAAGGAAAAACAGAGAACGATATACGTCCCATTAAAAAGGATGGTAGTAAGACAAGTTTGCATGTAGGTTTGAGTAAATATATAAAGAAAGTGTTGGGGCAATCAACAAAACGCAATGCTCATAGGGATTTGACAGCGTTTACGGAGAAATTTATAGTTCTGCAAAAGCTACGTGTAAAGGCTGATTACAAGAACGAAAGTATTTCGTGGAATGATAGCCAAAAGGCTTTCCAATTGGCGAATGACATATTAGGTATCTTAAAAAGAAATTGATTATGGCAGTTTTAAATTATTTGAGAAAGCAACTGACGGATTTCGTCAGCTCTTTCAAAAATGCAAAGGTAAATTACGAATACGATGAGTTGGCAGAGATTCATACCGTTGAAATCTTGCCAAAGTCTGTATTTGATAGTGATGAGTTTGCTAAGTGGGAATGCGATTTCTTTGTAAAGGCATACAGTGAAATCCCAGGTGAGGATGTTGGATTCATATCAGAAGATGCATACGTAGGGATTGAACATGTCGATTGGACTATCCAAGGACCTGAGTATGTAGAGGTTAATAGTATATTGGAAGAATATATTGTCAACAATACTTCTGATGAGAAGGTCAAATCATCAACTATAACACCATTGGATTTCAAAAATGATCATGTCATAAATTACGAGTTCATGGATTCGCAACATCTTGAAATGTTTGATTTCTTTCAAACAGATGATATATATAAAGATTCTATGGAACTAAATAATAATACAACATCTATGTCTTTCGATGACAATTTGTTGCAAGCGGCATAATTCTTATGGAAAATATTGAAAAGACAAAGTCGGGATTTAAGGTAGAGAGCATTTTGCTTACAGAATCTCAATTCAGTAGGAAAGGTAACATAGACTTTTCTAACTCAAAGCAGGAAGTTTCTTTTGAGACTGGTGTCGGAACAAAAGGCAGTGTAGTGAATGTAAAACTTACAACTACAGTTACCAATAAACTTCAAGATGAGGTTCAATATAAGATTGAGGTAACGATGGTTGGAGTCTTTAAAAGAAATGGCGAGTCTGAGATTAAGGACAATGAAGAGTTTGGACGTGTCAATGGTGCAGCCATCATCTTCCCTTTTGTTCGAGAGCACATTGCTAACATTGCATTAAAGGCTGGATTGGGAAGCATTATCCTTCCACCTGTCAACTTCACAAAGGTCAACAAAGATAAGGCAAACAATAAATAGAACGATTCTCTATGGCTCAAGGAAAGAATGCTTATATACGCTACAAGGTATTAGACCGCTGTTTCCGTGATAGTAGAAGACACTATTATATGGAAGACTTGGTGGAAGCATGTAATGAGGAACTTTACAATTATGATGGTTCATCTGTATCAGAGCGAACCATTCGTGAAGACATTCATTTCATGCAGCGTCAAGCAGGCGGTGGTGTGCCTTTGGAGAGAAAAATGGATGGGCATAGAGCCTATTATATGTATTCTGATAGAAATTTTTCCATTCAGAATCTTCCCATGAGCCAGAGTGAAGCGGAGATGTTGTCCGATACCATTCAGATGCTTTCCCGATTTAAAGGACTTCCAAATCAAGAATGGCTGAATGCCACATTGGTGCAGATGAAATCTACATTTAATATAGGTCAAGCTAAAGCATCCTACGTGAGTTTCTCACAAAACGAGGACTTAAAGGGATTGAAATATTTCACTCCTCTTTATGAAGCGATAGCATCCCAACATGTGGTATCTTTAGAGTATCATCAGTTTGGTCGCCCATCTTATAACAGAATCATCCATCCCTATCAGTTGCGCCAATATAATAATAGGTGGTTTTTGGTAGGAAAAGAACCTACTCTTTGCGTGATGTTGCCATTGGTTGTAGTTCCTTTGGATAGAATTGATGATTACAGAATATTGGATAAAGAGCATTTCGTATCTTATAAAGGAGATATTGATGAATGGTTTAAGGATATTGTTGGTGTTTCGCTAAGGTTTAAGGAGCCATGTCAGCATATCGTTTTCAAGGCTTATCATCCTGCGGATTCTTACATCGTGACAAAACCTATCCATCATTCCCAGAGAGTAGTAGAACGACATGATGATTATACCATTTTGTCTCTCGACCTGATTCCCACTTATGAGTTTGAGACCATTATGTTGACCTACGCTGATAAGTGCGAGATATTGGAACCTCTTGATTTGAGAGAGAAAATCAAAGAAAGAGCGAAAAATATTGTTAAAAGTAATGAGGAATAAGCGAATTCTAAAAAGAATGAAGTAAGTCTGCAATCTTTCGTGGTAATTTTGCTATCAATAAAAATTAAGTTTAATTTAAAAGATTAAGACTATGGCAAAAACTGCATTAATGAAAGTGTGGAATGTTGATTTAGGATTAGCAGTCCATATAAAAGCGCCAAATGGTAAATATATCGTGATTGATCTAGGCTCAACGAAAGGTTTGTCTCCCATATCATATTTACATGGAAAAAATGTCGGATATATGGTGATAACTCATCCGCATCATGACCATTTTAGTGATATTCTGAATATAGGCAATGCAAGACCAACAGTGCTAAATAGATGTCATGATTATACACGTGGGGAATTAATGACTGGTATCTTAGAACAACAAAAAGCTACTTTTGAGGCTTATTGTAATTTTGTCGAAAGTTATACTGTCGATGTGGAACCTGGCAATTCTCCAAAATCAGGCGTGCCATTTGATGGTTTATGTGTCAATGCGTATTCAACTTCTCTTTGTGATAAGTCGAATAAAAATAATCATAGTTCAATTGTCGTTTTGCAATTAGGAAATGCTAAGATTGTTGTATGTGGTGATAATGAGTCCGAATCATTTGAGATATTAATGAAAAAAGATAGTTTCAAGAAGGCAGTTGAGAATGCCTATGTATTGGTAGCTCCACATCATGGTCGTGAATCTGGATACTATAAAGATTTTGTTTCATTAGTAAATCCTTATATTACCATTATTTCTGATACATCGAAAGGGGATACTTCGGTTACAGAAAAATATGCAAATATCACTAAAGGATATAGTGTGTTTAATCGTTTGACATTTAAAAATGAACAAAGAAAATGCTTGACAACACGTAATGATGGTAATATACAAGTTGGATTTGGGGAAATTGATGACCCTAAATACAGTGGTTACCTTCATATAGAAACTCATGTTTGAAGTTATTGGCATCTATTCCTATTTTGTAAAGTAGGAATAGATGTGAATTTGTCATAAATTTAAAACGATAATATTCCAATGAATTTCAAATATTATGATTTGATGAGTTCTCTTGTAAGTGGAGTTCTTGTAGCTGTTTCTGTTAATATAATCTATGATTTAGGTTACAATTATGAGATGATTCCACTGTTGGCTGTGGCTTATGTTATTGGTTATTTTATCAATGCTCTTAGTTCACTTTTAGTGTCTGTATACAACAAACTGATAGGTGGTAAACCATCTGACGTTTTATTAACTCCTATTACTGGACAAGATTATACTGGTTATTCTAAAATTCGGTTTTATGAGTTTCAAAAAGTGATAGATGAGTTAAAAGAAGAGTTGAATGATATAGAAGCTTCATCAGACAAAATGTTTAGTAGGGCGATGGCTTATTCTAATGATGATGAGAAAACTCGTGTTCCAGGTTTCAATGCTCAGTATGCCTTTTCTCGTGTGATTCTTACAACATCATTGGTGCTGTCTGTATTATGGCTTCCTCATTATTATGATATTTGTTGGATGTGGGTGTTGGCTTTTGGCGTGGTTTGCTTATCGTTAAGACGTTTTAAGGAGAGAGCATATTATTATGCAAGAGAGGTGTTGATCATGTATCTACGTAAGAAATTACAAATATAATTAGAGCATAATGCTAAATTTAAATAAAATTTTATCATGGGAAAAAATCCAAGATATTCATTATTTGTAAGTCAAATACCTTCATTAGTAGGTTCGTTTGTTGCTCAACGAGATGGTTATTCTTTAATAGCTAAGTCAAACAAGAATGAGCTGAGGTTTGAATTTTCTAAGCAAGGAGTAAATAAGCCAGGATTTCTAATTTGCTATATCCTAAATGATGGTCGTGTTTCTTTTCAGGTGTGTGGTTCTCTAGCATTGAAAGGAGTTTGTGAACAATGCCGAGATGAAATAGTAAAATCCGCGAGAATACCAGATGTTTCACAAAAGACAATAACAATAAAAAATGTAGCTTTAAATGATGTGAAGGATTTTTTACAGATAAGAGAAGATGACGATGTCGTTGTAGAGGAAAGAGAGATAAGTAACGATTCTATGGATTTGGAATGTTGCTTGTGTGGTGATTATGGTGCAAGAGTACATGTTTTCATTATAAAAATGGAACATTATGTCTGCAAGGTGTATTGACTGAATTCTTCGTCACTTTGAGCCAAGATGTTTTGGGGTTATTAAAAGATGTTGATGAAAATGTGATAATTAGTGCATTTGAAATCACGAATACGGGAGAAAAAAATATAAATGAAGATTTGGCCTTTCATATCAATGATTTGACTCATATTCAAGATTCTGTGATTTCTCTCTTCATTAGCACAACTTTAGTCTTGATGAATTCTCAGCTTCAAGTGGGAGATTATGGATGCCATACATTTGGATTGATGAAAGCAATTGATGCACTACTACGTAAAAGAATGCAAGAAGATGGTCCTCTTAATGGTAGCTATTATCAGCGTTTTCAAGAGCAATCCGATGGAACTTATTGCTTTTCGGATTCAATAATAACATATAACGATAATATAGCGTTGAAAAATGCGTTAGAAGATGCATATACTTTTTATCATAAACATCGTCACACAACATTTCATGTGGATGATATGATTGAGAGTAGTCGCATATTAAACTTTGATGATGCTTTGGATATTGTGCATGAAGGATTAAGTATAATAAATCGGATATGTAATAATTGGTGATGTTATGACGAAGTATAAAATATTTGTATTAAGTGACAACAAAATATTAGTTGTAGTCTTGTCTTTAGAACTGACTCAGCAATATTGGGATTCTTTGCTACTTGATCTGAAAAATAAAGCTTATCCCTCTTCGACTGTTTATATGGATTTTTTATATAGGAATGGTAAAACGAGACGTTTCCTTAAAACTTCTTATGATGGCAATCATTTGTCTATAAATGGTGTTTTAATATCGGAAATACCTGCTTCGTGTAGAAGAATTGCAGACGTTTTTTTCTATAAAAATTATTCATTATATAGAGGAAGTGTTCTTTCAGAGTCAAAACGAATGCAGTATTTGAAGCAAATAAAGAATAGGTATAAATTATTATAGATCTTATGTTAATATGTTTACTCCGTATATCACCATTACAGCGTAAGGTTTAAACTCATTAAGTAGTTACCTTTGCATCCGAATTCTTAAAAATCAGAATTATGGAAACAAAGGAATACTTCGAAAAGGTGATGCAGGACTTTAAAATGTATATTTATGATGAATAAAATAGAAGATCCTGACTTTGTTGCCTCTTGGCAGAAAGTTGAGGAGGCTCTAAAGCGTCTTGATGAAAATCAGGTGGAACGTTTGTTCTCTATGAAACATGCGTCTTTGGCTGATTTTCACCAAGCTCTAACAAAAGAGTTGGAACTAAAGGCTGCTGCCTTAGAATCTGCTGTGGTTTCTTTGAAGTACGAGAGTAAGGCAATAATGCGGAAATCTTAAAAAAACAAGTCAGAAACAAAGAAACTTCGTGAGAAAAGAGAACGGATGAGTGAAGAATTGTTGCAGAAAAAGCGTGAGCTAGACCAATTGAAAACTCGCAGAAAATGAGTCGGTAAGTTGATAAGGAAAAACATTACCCGCATGTAAGATGGCTTTCAAATTGCCGAGTGCAGCTTATCTTCTGCAATACGATACAAAAAACTTCTTTCAAAAAAACTGATAGGTGTTACTGTTTATAATAAGGGGAGTCGCTGTATTGGTGATATATTATAGAATACATTTTAAAATAATGTATTTTTAGATTATAATTTTATGGAAAAATTAATAGAATTAAATATTAATGATTTTCGTGCTATAGATAAAGCAGATATCATATTAAATGGTATAACTGTTGTTTCTGGCATAAATGGATCAGGCAAAAGTACAATGTCTAAATTGTTGTATGATGTCTTCAAGTATGTAAATAGCTTTGAGATATTAGTTTTACAAGAGGCAAATGATGAATTGAACTCTGTTCTTAATATATTGGAGCAGTTAGTTTCATATAGTTTAAGAAATTCTCATGAAGCAAATATGAGTGCATATCGTTCTTTATTTTATTATCGAAGAACTCCGATTTCTTCTTTTGAGGAAATTCCAACATTCGTAGCAAATGTTAAGACTATATGTAAACAATTTCTTGAATCAATTAAAACTTCTGAAGATAATCGTGTTGATTTGTTTTCTCCTCGTTTGAAAAGAATTCTGGGTCTGAAAGATATTGACACTATACAAGATGTTGAAAACACTCTTGATAAAATAAAGAAAAAGATTCAAGATATTATAAATAAAGCTCAAAAAAAATATGAGGAGCGTCCCCTTTCTTTAATCAAGAATAGACTTATTTCTGATTTCAATCAAATGCCTAATTTTTCAATATCTGAGTATGGGGAACAAATACTAAAATCTCGTGTTCCTATTTTGCATTATATAAAAAAAACATTATATATTGATACACCTATGGCGATTGGTGTTGACCCTTCATATGGGCTTCCACAGCATTGGAATGATATGAATCGAATAATTAAAGATACTTCTCATAGGGGATATAATCGAAGTATAAATAATATACTTAAAAATGAGATCCTTAATGGTGATGTGGTATTTGAAAAGAGCGATTTCACGGAGTCATTTAAATATAAAAGAAATGATCAGAAGGTTTTTGATTTAAGAGAATGTGCTACAGGTATTAAATCTATGGCACTGTTGCAACTATTATTAAAAAATCGCTTTTTAGATGAAAATACACTTTTGATAATTGATGAGCCAGAGGCTCATTTACATCCACAGTGGATAGTTGAATATGCTAGAATCTTAGTGTTGTTACATAAGAAGGTAAAGGTTAAGTTCTTTATAACAAGTCATAGTACTGATATGGTATCTGCCATTAAATATATTTCGGAAAAGGAACGTGTTGATAGAAACGTATCGTTTTATGTGGCTCAAGAAAATAGTCAGCATAAGTATTCTTATACTTACTTAGAAAATGATATTGAACCAATCTTTGCATCATTTAATAAATCATTCGATATTTTGAGTAGCTATGTCGAAAAGTAAGAAAAAAAATTCTGAAGTTCACCATATACCTCACTATAAAAATAATGAATGCATTGAAAATTTTGCACGTGAATCAAATTATATGAGGTATATAGACTGGTTTGATAATATTTTAAGGAAGGAAAGTTGTCCACGAAGTCAATGCATTTTTAAAGATGTAAAGGCTTTTAATTTTGATCGATGTGAAACATCGTTAAAGCAAAAAAATAAGAATCAGGAGAAACCTACTGTGGATTGTGTAGTAGGTATGGATAAATCAACCCTTGTTCTTGTTGAAATGAAGTTTGAGGTCAAAACATTAAAAATGAAGAATGTTGCTAAAAACATAAAAGATAAGCGTGATTATTCGCTTAAAATTTTTAATCAATTAGAAAATTTTTCCTGCTATTCAAAAGTGATAATATTATTAAGTGACAAAGGATTTGAACAGCATAAAGGTAATTTAAGAAGAGAGTTGCTGTTAAAACCTGGTCAATTCGAGATAATGAAAGTTTCTGATTTTTACAAAGATCACTTTCTTAAAAGTATTGTCTAAACTTTTATTTGTCTTATAACAAGTTTCAATATAATTCTTGAAGAATAATAGATAATATTAAATGTTATGGACCTCATTCTAGTGGCGACTGGTGCAGAGCGATATTGCAATGAGGAACTAATCATACGGTCCCATCCCGCACAACCTGGCGAAGGCCTTTGATGGTCCGCCAACCTTATAGCGTAGCGGTTCTGAGCACCAGAGGGCGGTTACATCCTTCTCTTTTCGAGAAGGGAAGGCTTGGTTAGGATGTGGAGCTCTCCTTGCAGGAGAGACGGAGAGGTAGAAAAAAGCCTTCTTTAATGGTAAAGAAGGACGGGATGATTTTAGAACTTCTTATTATAAGAACAAAAATTAATACGATGAATATAGTAAAAACAAATATAGAAGGCGTCCTCATTATTGAGCCACGCCTCTTCCGTGATGCTCGAGGCTACTTCTTCGAGAGCTTCAGCGAACGAGAATTTGATGAAAAGGTTGCCCCAATCCTGGGGCACAGTGTTCACTTCTGTCAAGACAACGAGTCTATGAGCAGCTATGGTGTCATGCGAGGCCTGCACTTCCAGCGTCCACCATATACCCAGAGTAAGTTGGTACGCTGCGTAAAAGGTAGAGTACTTGATGTCGCCGTGGATATTCGCAAAGGTTCACCAACCTATGGCAAGCATGTAGCAGTAGAACTTACAGAAGATAATCATGTCCAGTTCTTCATCCCTAAGGGCTTTGCACATGGTTTCGCAGTCCTCTCAGAAACAGCCGTCTTCCAGTACAAGTGTGATAACTTCTATCATCCTGAGGCAGATGGAGGAATCAGCATCCTCGATGACACTCTCGGTATCGATTGGAAAATCCCAACAGATCATGCCAATCTCTCAGAGAAAGATACGAAGCATGCGATGTTGAAAGACTTTGATTCACCATTCGACATCAATATAGATTTATACAAATAAGTGTCTTTATGTCAGATAAAGAATTTTTAAAGTAAGGTTCTCGATTGTAAAATGAGTATAATATCTTCAAACTATGAATACTATCAGTTTAAGTGTCTACAGTATTACTTTATATAAGCGCTTTAAAAATAAAGATTTGGAAAACTTATCTAGTTTTGATCATGGAAAGGACTTTCTGAGTTTAGTTGATCAGCTATTTTTGTCTTGGAAGCAAGATGTTGAGTTAGCCCTTTACAATGATGAGCAAGCTAAGAAAGTGAGTAGGCTGCGGAGAATAGGTGATGACTGCTGGGAATATCATCGCCATACGACATTTATTGATGGAATTATAGAAAGCGGTGAGTATGGAACACAGGAAGATATAATAGAAATCAAGACTGGTCGATCTAAGTATGTTAAGAAAAAAGAAGATGCTAGCTTGAGACCTTTCTACTTTATGTTTTATCATAAGCCTAATACAGAAGAAAGCTTTCTGTTAGTGGAAAGAATAGGTCAAAATGGTATTGTCACCATTTTTGAAAAAGCATTAAAAGAGTTTTTGAGCAATGCCCTGTCTGAGGAATATACGCTTGTGCTTAGACCTTATCTGATGCCAAAGGTCTTGAAGTTAAACATGGAGTCTGTTGGTGGTGCTAAACGAGTTATCTTGAAAGGGATAAAAAATAATGCAGTAAGTGGTACTGCCAAGCAGCAGATGTTTGCAGGTTGTGCAACAGAAGTGTCTTTCGTCGCACCCAAGAATAGCTATATTTCTGGATTTGAAACACTCTTTGAAAAACTGAAAAAAGAAAAAGATAAGGGTGAAACTTGCAAGATAGATGCTTATGAATGTCAAGATGTAGCCTTTGAGGTATCATTCAATGGAAAAACAAGAATGTTATCTGTTGCCAATATTACCAATATGGGTATGAATGTAGATGTCACTAATAGGGTTAAATATGAAGGCGCTACAGGGTATCCAACTTATGCTTCTCTTAATGAGCAAGCCCATCAAGTTTTATCATATTTAGATTCATAGAGTTATGGGAAGAATATATAAGATTATTTTATGTGTGGCTGGTATTCTTGGATTTGTATGTGTTGTAATTTTCTTCTATTACATATACCAATATTCTACATTTACTGACGTACAGAAAGCAGTGAAGTCCCAGTTGTCGTCTAATGTTGGTGACTTTATTTCCGGAACCATTGGCACTATACTTGCTTTTATATCAACATTGTTTTTGTTTGTTACCTTTCGTGTGCAGCAAGTTCAATTTGAAAAAAATCAGTCAGATGCCTATCGTCAAAGATTTGAAGGAACATTCTTTAATATCATGTCCATGCTCTATCAAGTAAGAACAGAGGTGAACCAACAAATTTGTCTTAATTCTAAGCTAAAGTCTAAGAATCTTTTTGAGTTTTATCATTCGTTTGTTGATTTCTACGATCACAAACTAGACAAAGAGGCAGACTTTAAAGAAGCAATGACGATTTTGTTAAAAGACAATTATCAAAAGACAGAATTAGAAACCGCCATGTATGATTTAGGTCATGCTTATGATGAATATGTGGAGAGTCAAGGCTGTAATGCAGGTTTCTTCTTCCGTTATATTCATAATTTGATAACTTTTGTCATTCATCATTGGGGAGGTGAAAAACAGAAGGATGTTGCCATTGGTTATTTGAATTTTATCCAAGCGCAACTGACCAATGAGGAATTGGCTTTGTTGTTCTATGATAGCATCTCTAGAAATGGCATGGATAAGAAACGGGTCTATACATTCAAGGAAAATATGGATGAGTATTCTTTCTTGGAGAATATTCCCGAGTTCATTTTGGCAAACAGAAACCATTACAAGATATTCGCTCATACTATGTTTAAGTTTCTGAATGATGATGAGAGAAAAAATGTAGTTTCGAAGTTTAATAAAAAAAGTTGAATATAAAATATGCCTTACTTGTTAAAGAAGGGGTTGGCTGATAATTTAAAATGATAATATGAAGATTTCTAGATAGGATAAAAATCGATTAGTAGAGAAAAAACATGATAGACCAACAATACAACGAATTGCTGAAAGCCTACACCAAGGAGGTTTTGGCAAATATGATAAAGGCAGATATACGACAAAGGTTCCCAGAGCCTTATGCCAGTATGTATTGCCAGCAGTTTGATAATTTCAAAAACGTTGCAGATTTCTTTGAATTTGCAGCAAAGTTAATGAGGAGATGAAACAAATGAAATATTTCTCAGATAATGAACAAGGAATGCCACCTCGTACATTGACAGAAATCAATGTGGCTATATGGAACGGCATTGTCTTAATAATAAACGAATTTATTGCTAATGCATCTTTGGCAGCTTCTTTTCCAGCAAGATGTGATGATTCTGGAGAAATTTGCGGATGTGATGAGGTGGCATTGGGTGATGGAATCAAGTCTATTATTCCGAATTTAGGAATGGGGCTTAATCGCTTGACAGAACCAATCGTTTCACCATTTGACATCGATATTGAAGCACAAGACATCAACACTTATGCAGTATTAGATTTAGTAGAGTATATTCATCATAATATAAAGGATGTAAGGCAAATTGGAAATTACCATACATATTTCAAACATTACCATTACCGCATAGATGATAGAGGAGCTAAAAGAAAAGCATTCCAAGAGAAAATCAATGAGTTGTTCGAACGCAATGGCTTAAATTATACGTTGACAGACGCTGGTCAAATCGAGCGAGTAGTCCCGTTACCTCTTAATCTTATCATTCATCGAGTAGTGAATACAAAAGACCCTGAATTAAATAGGCTTGTCTCTGATGCTACTGGCAAAATACGATTGCCAAAATTAGAGGATAGAAAATTGGCGTTGGATAAACTTTGGGATGCATTTGAACGTTCTAAGACCTATTTTCTTGAAGACGGAAAAGTTGATAAAAGAAAGTCGGTTGATAGAGTGTTAGATAAATTGTCTGGCAATGATGCTAATTTCAGACTGTTGCTGAACGATGAATGTCTTGCTTTGACAAAGATAGGTAATGATTTTCAGATTCGTCATTATGAAAAAGGCAAAATTGCCATAGAGAATTCAGACGAAATCGATTACTTGTTTTATCGTATGTTTTCCTATATTAACTTATTTTCTAAGTGCATTGATTGATGCAATATATATAAGTGTTATGACGGCAAAAGAATATTGTATAGCCTTTTGTGATGGCTACTTCTACGCACAATTAGGCGAGAAACTTACCAATGGCAAAGTGACAGAACATGCACTGGACTTAGCTAAGGAAACGGCTCAGAGGAGATAACTCAAGACATATTCTTATTGATGTACTGTCAAGAGCATAGACCATCTCTTTCAAGCCAAAGCGAAAGTCGTCATCATGATATAACTCCTTAGCCCACTTGATAAGAATTTGAGCAAAGTCTCTGTAAATCATCCAATTCCTCTTCTCATTGGCTTCTGCCAATGTAGATTTAGAAACTGTACGAAGACCTGCATGGTAAAGACCATTTCCGCAGAATTCAAGAGTCATCTCAATATCTCTGAGACTTGAATGGTCTGTGAATTGAGCAAAACTCATAATCTTGAATTGATCTAGACAAGTAAGTGTTTTGGCATGCCAGTCACCCTTGTAACGGTCAACACATTTCTGGAAGTCATAACGAGAAACCAGAGACATAATCTGAGAAAATATGGTCTTTTTTGTACGCATCACTGCAAATCAGAGCCATTTGAGGCCCGTCTACGAAAGTACAAAATTTAATCCAAAAAATCAAGAACGATATATTTAATTAATTTTCAATAACTTAGGCTATATGTTCCGGATTTTATCCGGACAGTAGTGATATAAATCGCGAGATGAGTTTGATATATTTTAGCAGTTGTATGATTATATGAAACTACTCAGCACCCATCGGGGTTTCTATGTGTGCTGAGTAGTTACCCCATTTTTAATGGGACACTACAGAGCTGTAATAATTTAATGGAGAAATATGAAACTAGTGATATTAGGTAAGAACAAAGATGATAAAGGAACACAGTTGGAGCAACTTGCTATTAAGATATTGAGGTCGCAAGGATATGTTGACATAATACCGAACATGCAAGTCTCTGGAGCGAGTGAACTTGATGTAACAGCGCAAAAATCCAATCAAACAGGCATTAAAGATATAAGAACACCTGTAATTTGCGAATGTAAAGCACATGAATCGCCTATTAATATGACAGATTGGTTAAAGTTTATAGGCAAATTGGCAATAGAGCGAAAGAAAAATCCTAATGCAATAGGCTTGATGATTGCTTTAAGCGGAGCCAATGGTTCTGTGATGGGGTCTTATCTAACCGATTTTTTAAATGATTCAACAGTACAATTGATTGCAAATGACGACATAATAAAACTTCTTTCTAATTTTAATATTTTATCAAGTGAAAAAGAGGTCGAAACAATAGTAAATAATTTGAATATTGGGAGAATTGCAGAAATCAGCCTAGTATATTACGAACATCAAATATGGTGGTTGGTAGGTTTCATTGATGGAAAATTCACGTTTTTGAATTCCTCTACAAAGTTTGTACCAGAATCGGAGATAAGTGAAGTGTTGTCCATTCTTCCTAATTATACTACTTATCAGTCTATGAATTATGTGGATGTTATTCATACGATAGAATTTGTTCAACAGGCAAAACAAATCGAGTTACTTATATTGAATAACGTTCTTTGCAATAATGGTAACGTAAGACTTGTAGATATCGCTAAGCGTATAAAAAATATTCAAACCAATGAGACTATTAATGAGGATTGGTTAATAGATATTATTGATAAAAGCGCTTTTTTACAAGTAAATGAGGGACAGGTCTGTTTATGTGATATTAAAGAAATCGATATTCCCTCATTCTATAGATTTGTGATATCAAATGAAACTCCTATCGATTTGTTTTCGTTCGAGTTTTATCAAAGACATATTGATAACAACTTGTTGAATCAAATATGGGCTATTCAGTTTGGCTTTATGTTGCCTGAGGAATATAGGGAAGATTGCAAAAAGATATTTAAACTTTCACCATCAGCATTGTTGTATGCATTAAATCCAGATCCGATTTATCGGAACTCTAATATCCCTGGTTTGTCCGAATCTATGAGAGATTTATACATACAACATTTCATGGACAGTATAATGTCTAAATTTTATTTTGACTTTCAGCACGTTGCGTTTTCGAATATGTATCATAATAAAATGGGTTTAAGGCAATTATGTAAGGAAAACACAATTGTTTTGTCTTTCAAAGACAAAGATGATATTAGACTCTCAACTAAACAACTTCTAGAAATCATAGAACTTAAAGATTGTCACACATTATGTATTGTGAACAAAATTATCGAAAATGACAAAATAAATAATAATAAATGACACAACGATTTACAAAAGATAAACAGAATTTATATGATTACTCCCTATACACTCTCTAAGGTCAGACTATTTTGTGTTTACTGAATAATTTATAATTCTCTGACATTTAAGTTTATATAACTTTATTCCTTCGTTTGTTTAACAAAAAAAATCGTACCTTTATATCGTTAATTCCATAGCAAGATGAAGTTTTACGCTCCTAAATACAAGCAACTTGACCTCGGTTTGCTCCGCTCATCCCTTGATGAGTTGGACAAGACAAACCGATGGGTGGCTCTCGGTGACCTTCTTCCATG
>ERZ1023674.227-NODE-227-length-15166-cov-68.649328_pt1 | contig 15166 bp, 7 predicted proteins | sample MGYA00380343_ERZ1023674 | MGnify/ENA primary metagenome ERZ1023674 (study PRJEB33179, sample SAMN07448985) | human gut metagenome | biome: Human-gut; feature: Human associated habitat; material: Faeces | host: Homo sapiens | place: India: Bhopal | collected...
TGAACGCATCAGAAAGATCTACGAGGAAATGAAGGCGGAACAATAAAAGATATAACTAACAATAAAATCACATCAATTATGAGAATTAAACATTTCTTTGGATTGGCAGTTTTGGCTGCTATGACTGCTAGTTGCTCTAGCAACAACGATTTAGTAGTAGGGGGGGGTAATGGTTCAGGTGAGAATGAATCAGGTACAAGCTATGCATCTATCACTATCGACTTGCCTACAACAAGTGGTACACGTGCCGCAAACGACAAGTTTGATGGCGGTACAGCTTCTGAGTATGCTGTAAACGATGCTACACTCCTTATTTTCAAGAAGGCTGGAACATCTGAAAACAAATTTGAGTACGTTGAGACAGCATCACTCGGAAATTTGGAGCCTTGGAAGAAGGACAATACAGATGATAATGGTATCACTACTGAAGCCACTATCACAGCTGAGCTCAAGCAGGCTACAGTTGGAGAGAATGGCGATTATTATGCATTGGTCATTCTTAATAACGAGGCTTCAACAGGCACCAAGGTTACCCTTCCTTCAGTTTCCACTACTACATATGGAGATTGGAATGTTGCGACAAATGCAACAAACCTTCTAGATAATACTAAAGGTTTCTATATGGCTAATGCTCCTCAATTTACTGCAGCAGGTGTTGAGCCATCAACCCTCGTACAAATAAAAGGTATCTATAGAACAAAGGAAGAGGCACATAGTAAACCTGGCGCAACGGTTCACGTAGAACGCGGTTTGGCAAAGGTTACTGTAAGCTCAAGCAGTACTAACAATTATTTTGCAAAAGATGGAGCCAATGCACAAGGTTCAAAGTATAGCAGCGACAAGGTAGAAATCACAAATTGGGCATTGGATGTTACAAACAAGAGTTCATTCCCTGTACATGTAACTTCTGGTTTGAAGGCTGGTACAACTATCGGCGAAGATCAAACTGTTCCTGCTTACGCAGATATTTGGAAGGATGAAACAGGTAAAGCTCCAGCAACATCCCGCTTCGTTAGTCATCCTGCTGAAGGTGCTTTCAAGCGTGTATATTGGGGAATCGACCCTAACTACAGCATGGGCTTAACAGACTTAAGCAAATGTGAAAAACAATTCACTTTAGTAAAGGCTAATGGTACAGATGCAAAATGGAAGAGTTCAACAGATCCATTGTATTGCCTGGAGAACACCTTCGACATTAAAAACATGTTGCAAGGTCAGACTACCCGTGTTCTTCTTAAGGCAAATTATACCCCAAGTGTTTTGAGCTCTGCTACAGAGACAGATAAGACCTTCTTTATGATTGGTAATAGTTCTGACATTTGGACGAATGCCACTCTTACAGCCCAAATTAAGAGCAAAGCAGAAGAAGTTCTGAAAACAACAACTGGAGTAACAGTAACTCTCAAGGGTAATTTGCTGGAAGGCGGTACACACGTATTGGATGCAACCAATGTTGTAATCAAATCCGGTGAAGATGACAAGACAGCAGATGTAGTAGATAATATTAATACCAAACTTGGTTTTGATAAGGATAAAGGTATCGGAATCAAGACCTACAAGAATGGTGAAAGCTATTATATTGCACGCATCAAGCACTTCGGTGACGATTTAACTCCTTGGAAAGAAGGCGATAAAACATATGATGGAAATAACCTGAATTGGCTCGGCCGTTATGGTGTGCTCCGCAACAACTGGTACGACCTCACAATCGAGAAAATTAGCGGTCCTGGTTATCCAGACGTTCCAGAAGTTAAGCCTGATACCCCAGACGATGAGGATACCAAGTACATCAACGTCAGCGTGAAGATCCTCGACTGGGCTAAGCGTTCACAGAAGGTAGATTTGTAATAGCGTAATAACAACGAAAGGCGGAGCTTAGGCTCCCGCCTTCGTTAAAACATACGAGTTGTGTTTTCTGCTTCACCATAGTGGAAGCTAGAAACACAACCTGATATTCTGAAACATTATATTGATAATAACCAAAAAGCATCATGGCAAACAATAAGTTACATAGTTGGATCAAGAATATACGCATGGAATGGGGATTCGACAGCTTGGCAGCTATCAGCCGAACCGCTGCTTTCGGAACCATCGTCGCTCTCGGCAGTATGCTCAGCAGCTGCCACGACTTGATGCACGACGACCTCCCTCCTTGCGATATGGGAGTTGACTTGCAGTTCAAGTACGACTACAACGTCCAGCGCGCTGATATGTTCAACGATCATGTAGGCGGCGTCTGCGTGTTCGTCTTCGATGAGCAGGGCAACCTAGTGGCTCGCCAGGATGCAGCCAACGAGGGAAAATCCCAACCCCTCAAAGACCCTAACTATGCCATGCGCATAGACTTGCAACCTGGCAAATACCGCTTCGCCACCTTCGCCTTCCAGAAGAAATACGAAGAGGCACTGTCACAGGCTGGTGCCAAATTCCACATCGAAGCTCCAGCAGCAGGAGAAAGCATCGAAAAACTCCGTACCCGACTCGACAGAAATGCCGGAAAGGTAGAAAACCAGGCACTTCCGCTTGATACCCTCTGGCAGGGATTGAGCAATGAAACCGTAGAGGTGAAGGATCTTCAGATTACCCACCATACCATCAGTCTCATCAGAGACACCAAGCAGCTCACCATCAGTCTGCATCAGCTGGACGCCCCAGCCGACATCCACGCCGAAGACTTCAGTTATCAGATAACTGATGCCAATGGCTACATCAATTACGACAATTCTCTCCTCCCAGACGAGGAGTTGACATACACCCCATACAAGACCTGGACCACCGAGTTCACCACTCCGGAGGGTACCGTACAGGAGCGTACCGCTCACGCCGCCCTGATGTTCTCCCGCCTCGTGTTGCATCCAGCAACCGAGAACGAAAAGAATGCGATACTGAGCATCTGGAACAAGAAGACGGGCGAAGAAGTGGTCCGCATCAACCTAGCCGATTTTCTGGCACAGGGCCGTGGAGCATTCGAAGCAATGAACTATTCGGCACAGGAGTTCCTGGACAGAGAATACGACTATAAGCTGGACTTTTTCCTGAAAGGCGACAAGTGGCAATACGTTAAGTTGGGCATCTCCATCCTCGATTGGAGCAAGCGCATACAGCGAGCCGACTTATAATCTGATTCCACTTTGTCGAAATTAAACTATTGATATTAGCAAAGTAAAAGACAAAGTTATCATGAGAAGATTTCATATCTATATAGGTTTCATAGTTTGGTTGTTGACTAGTTTATTTGCAGTTAGTTGTAACGACGAGTTGGAGGGTAACGGATATACCCCCAACTCGTCAAGCAACCTGCACGTGCTGGTACCAACCGTGCTCAGCAGCCGCGGCACCAATCCCGACGATGCTTCCGGCCTTCCTACCTATAATGCCACGGTAGATGAATGCCAGATCAACGACCTGACCCTCTATGCTTTCCCTGTAGAAAATGAAGGCAAGCTCCTGGTAGAGACGCTCCCTGCCCCACTGGCTACAATGATGGTAGAGCAGCATGTAGCTAACTATCAGCTCAATATCGAGCCGGGCACTTACCATATCTATGTGGTTGCCAACATGAACAAGGTGTTGAGTGGTCAAACTATCCAAACAGAAGATGAACTCCAAAAGATAGTACTCGATTACAGACCTACAAGTCTAACAGGTAAGCCTGTATGCACCAATATCCCGATGATTTACGAACCTAAGGATGCCGCAGGCAATCTCGCTGAAACCGTGATTACAGCAGCGGGTGATAAATATACCGAGGTGGCAGCTAACCTGAAGTTTACATGCGTAAAGGTTAAGCTGAATCTTATCTTCGATCCAAATGACGAAGACGTTGCAACCAATTTCGGAGACAAGACCTTTAGCATCAACAGTATTTCAGCCGAGAAACTCTCTCCTTTTACCCATCTTTATTGGGGCGGTAAATTTGAGACTCCAACTTGGACAAAAAATGAAGATAAAGAAGCATACAAGGAGGGTATTCCAAGTACTCAGTATGAGGCATCATCTAGAGCTGCCGTATACTATACCGATTGGACAGACAACAGCCGTCTGCCGGCAACAAATAATAGAGACGATATTAAAGGAACAGGAACAGCAACAGAGAATCCACCCGTAAACCCTGCGGATAAATGGCTTTTCCAGCAGACCTATTATCTCCCAGAGCGATATATCTCATCAGAATCCGACCGCAGTTATCTTACCATCAATGGTAAGGTAGGAGGTTCTGTAGACAACAATTATCGCATCGATTTGGGTCATAAGAAGGATGGAACCAGCGCCACAGAAGTACCCGTATTCCCTCGCGGTACCTTCTATGAGATTACCGGTGCTATCAAGACCCGCGGTAATATGGAGCTGGATTGCAAGGTAAGTGTAAAGCCCTGGGAGACAGTACCAATAGATGCCGACTTCAACCATACTACATTGTGGGTAAGCAAGACGGAGGCTAATGTAACTTCAATGAAAAATGATTATATCACATATAATTCGAATGCAGGCACAGTAGGGGTTGGATGCGATACTAAAATAGACTCAAAAGAGATCATCATTGGCACCAAACGCGGTAAAGACGCTAATGGCAATGACAGTATCGAGTTTCGCGTGAATCCAGATATCCCTATTAGTGCTTATGCAGAAAAAGAGCGAAAAGGCACTGCAAAGGTTTGGCTCCAGGCAAATAATCTCAAGAAATATATAGATGTACATTATGATGTTACACCTTATCTGGATGTAACTAAAGAACTTGTCATCTACTATAATAAAGATGAAAAATCTCAGAATATCAGAAACATAGAATGGGATACCAATCTTGGTGGTATTGTGCTGGATAGAACTACAAATACAAAAGGTAACTCTACCATCAATATGAGTTTAGCTTCATCGGATGCCGCCACAGGAACGTTCACGGTTACTGCAGCAGCTGATCCTGTAACAACCACCATTCATGAATTCACGGTAAAGTCAAAAGACGGCTCTAAGTCTCAGACTGTTCGTGTAACAGTTAGTCCTCCTATCGGTGACTATCGTATCTATTTCAGAGCGATTAATGACCGCAGTAAATATACTGGAGGTAACAGTTCCGATAATTTCAAGGGAATCTTAGCAGAAGGAGGTAAAAACAACTGGAGCGATGGATGGAATGAGGATGCAAATGATAAAAGTGCCAAAACAGACAACCACCGCATCTATGTATATACCCAGATTGGTGAAACAGAAGATGCCGTTACAGGAAAAGGTTGGATTTTTACGGAAGGGACCGATAGAAATGGATGGCCTGGAGATAAAATGGTGGCCGACGAGACTAACACCGGATGGTATTACAAAGACTTCGGTCAATATGCGCAGTCTGTATCAAATACAAATGGATCAGAAGGTAAAAGAACTATTACGCCAGGTGAGACATTGATTATGTTCAGTAATAATACATATCTAGATCAAGGATATAGTTTACACCGCTGTCCTCATCATCTAGAGCCAGGTATTCCTCTCTTCGATTATGAAGACCGTGAAGGCTGGATTGTCTATGATCCTACATCCGACCCTATATGGCGTGTACATGATGATATGCCTGAAATAGAGGACATAGAGTTCAAGGTATATACCCAATTTGAGCTTTTTGGATGGTATAAGGTATATGGTATCGCATCAGGAACAGACCAGTTTACCATTTGGGACACTGACACTAATGCCAAAAAAAGCTGGGAATGCAAGAATCTGGGAAATGGTTGGTATAAAACAACCATCAAGTTGAAAGCAGTAAAAGGGGAACACGAAAAAACCATCCTCCTGAAAAAGGGAAACAACGATAATTCTCCTATTACACTCTTCGATGGCAATAGCTACGAGAAGTATGGCGACACTGGTTATTACCAAGGAGACAAATGGCATCAAGGTAAGCCTAATGGCGTAACTGAATAAATAATATTGGAAAAAATGAAGAAGATAAAGCATTTAATGATATGGATAGGATTGCTCCTAAGCCTTGTATCCTGCAAGGATACGATGGAGGCAATCGGACTCGGCGGGGATGAAATCCCTGCCGAGGGACTTGTCCTGAACATTGATTTGCCCAATTTTTCTGAAAAGCAACTGGGCACGAGAGCTGATGCTACGGAAACAGAATCAATCAACAAGCTCACATTGCTTTATTACGACAGTAGCAACAAGTATCTAGGCAAAGAAGATTGTACCAATCAATTAACAAAGACCAATAAGCAAAGCAATGGCAGCTATAACATCAAAGTAAACGCTCAGAAAGAAGCAAGCTACATACAAGTAGTTGCCAATGCCGAAGTCACAGATGGAGAAGCAAGCGACTTACAGGATATCAGTAAAGCAGCAGATCGCACTCCAAGCCTTACTGAGCCAGTTTGTTGGGGTAGCATCAAGGTTACCGATTTGCTAACTCCTGAGACTGCCAAGATTTCGCTTCTGCGCTCTAATGCCAAGATTACCCTCAAAGTTGCTGAAGGCATTAAGGGTATCTTTCCTGAAGAAAGCGCAGGACTTATCATCAATAATACAGCAAAGAAAACAGCTATCGCTCCAAAAGGCTATAAAGAGCCAACAGATAAAGGGTTGGCAACAACTACAGAATTCAGTAGCACAAATGTTGGCGATGGCTTAAGCAGAGTTGTTGCTGTAAACGAGACATCTATTGGTCAAGCAAACATTATCATCCAGGCTAAATATAACAATAAAGTAGGTTTCTATAAAGTTGGCCTTTATAATAAGGATGACAAGAGTTACGAGTATGCTCTCTTGCGAAACCATAACTATACCATCACCGTAACCAAGGTGAATGATTATGGCTTTAAGACATTGGACGAAGCCATCAAGGCTCAACCAGAAAACAGAATAGAAGCAGAAATCGTTGATGACAATCCTGCCATCACCAAGATGATCGCCTGCAAGGATTATGAACTTGGTGTCAGTGACGACCTATCCGTAAAAGCAACAGCAGCTGAAGCAACTGAAGCAATTAAAGCAACCATCACTTTGGTTACTACGCTCTCTTCTGCAACAAGTGCTGACGGCAAACTCTACGGAGTAAGCATCAATCCTGCAGATAGCTGGATTACGTTTGACAAGGATGATGTAACTGAAACGAAACTTCCGGAATCAGAAAGTAAATCATCACCTGGCATGAAATATGTTCTGACTTTTACACTGGCTCCCAACACCGAGTCGGAAGACCCAAGAACAGGAACCGTGACGATATCATCAGGTGACCTCAAACTGGATGTGAAGATAACCCAGGCAGGCTTCGATTTTATGAGAGACGACCCTGATCGTAAAGTTATCATGTATAAAGATAACAATGAGTATCAAAAGGACTATTTTGCCTGGCTAGATAATATTCAAGGTATCAAACCAGAACAAATGCTAGGCAATGTAAGAAACAATGGTCTTCATTTTACTGTAGGAAAGAATGCCTACAGTTATAAGATTCCTAAACTGACAGGGGATAAACTGACAGGGGATGTTCTGACATATAACGATGGCCATTTCACTGTTAGCGCTGACGGAGATTACTGGAAAGTGACGTTGAATGATGATCGCGATAATAATTATGCTCTTTGGAAAGGCACCTTTACGATAAAAAACGCTGCTGGTATCAACATCACCTACACTGTTTATCATACTGGTATCTTCCATGAGATAACAGATGATATGGCAAGCAAATATGAATTAGCAGAGGGTGGTGATGATAATCCAAAGGTGAAAGGTATGTTCTATTATGGTGTAGTGAAGGTTGAGGGAAAAGACCATACCTACATCATGCTTGACCGTAACCTGGGTGCTACCGACAATAGTCCTTATGCACCAGACGTCAACGAACTTAAATACCATAAAGGTGCTATCGGTGGATACTTCAAGATTGCAGATGATAAGGATAAGGATAAGGATAAGAAGCTGTGGAATCTATCCTCTACTCTATCTCCTAAAGGCTTTGAAATACCAGAGAAATCGGTTTTTGAAGACTTGATTGCAAATGGTACGCTTAAAACAGAGGTACGCCATACTGCTCTTGGAGAATCGTACTATTGTACATTTATGAATACAACAAGCTCTGAGTTGAAAACCATCTATCTGCCATACGGAGGATATCTGGAAGGTGAAAGCCATAAATATCCAATGCACGTGGTCTTTTGGACCAAAACACTAGTCTCTGGAACACAAGGATTCAGTGGAAAAAGTCCGGAATATGGTTACTGGTATAACTATTTCGACGTGTACAACGATAAGAAGGGTTTTTCCAACGTACGTTTCGTGAGTGGCAGTAATGGTAATAACACCGGCCGCTACAAGGCGATGCCATTACGCCTGGTACGTGTTCTGCAATAAACACAAGATAAGTGATAAATACAATAACATCATTTACTTATATATAAATAAAGTATAAAAACAGCTGTTTTAAAAAGAAGGGTTGGGTTTTCGTGAGAAAGTCCAGCCCTTCATTTTGTCAGGATACTCCTGACAAGGAGCCAAGGGGTCGCTGAGAGGTCGTCATGATAGTACTGACAGGTGGTAAAGATGCTTCCAGCGCTTATTGCCTCACTACGGCATTATATTGCCCTTTACCAGAGCAATATCGTGCCATTGCCAGGCACAAAACGATACGTCGGGAGAGAAAAAATCCCCACTCTCTTTTTTACTCTTCACTCTTCACCAAATCGCCTGAAATCCCTATAAACACTGGGGTTCCGAGAGGTGAAGAGTGGCGCACCACTCTTCACCACTCTTCACCCACTCTTCACCTGGATATTTTATTTTCCGTCAGGCGTCTGTCTTCCGTCAGGCGTCCCAGCGGATTTGCAATCCGCTGTAAAAAAATGTTCGACCTATGAAACCGGGGGATTTGCAATCCCCCCTCAATCTATAAACAGCTAGCGAAAAAATCTGGGGTGAAGAGTGGTGAAGAGTCGAGCGCACTCTTCACCCTACCAAAACAACTTATACACAAACACTTACGCCACTCCGGTGAAGGGTGAAGAGTATTTTTGAAATTGGCGGATAATCGTTACAAGTTACAGCGGATTACAAATCCGCAAAGAAAAGGTCGAACATTTTTTAACAGCGGATTGCAAATCCGCTGGGACGCCTTACGGAAGACAGCCACCTCACGCATTGCAAATCCGCTGGGACGCCTAGCGGAAGACAGCCACCTCACGCATTGCAAATCCGCTGGGACGCCTAACGGAAGAAAGGAAGATTTAAAATAAATATCCGCCCACCAGCTGATTTCCATTTGCACAACAGGTGTTGGGCGAGCGCATATCAGCTGTTATGCAAGCGCACAACAGCTGTTGTGCGGCTGGAGAGATAGGCTTTTCCGGCTTATACTATTAGTCCTTCTGGCAACAAGTAAAGGTTACTCCGAAGACTATTTACGTTAAATCGATGCAGCAACGATAATACTTACAAGGCACAGCGATAGTACAGTACAGTCTTGCAGTTTCGACGGATTTGCAATCCGTCGTATAAAAAGGGTTCGACTTATCAAACCTGGGGATTTGCAATCCCCCTACTCCATAACATATTACAGATCGAACTTTTAGTCCTCCATTGAATACGTGTTTTTATTTAATGACTGAGTAGTTACCCAGAAAGACCGTGAGGCAGAGTAAGGTAAATAACTTTCAAGCCAAAAAAAACTCCCTATAAGTTCAGGCATCTATCGCCTGGCTTATGGGGAGAACTTGTATCTGATAATTTTATGATTTCAATTGATGCAATTGCTCATGGGTTAAGCCTGTCAGTTCCATGATAGAGTCATCATCCATACCCTTTAATAGCATTTTCTTTGCTATATCAAGACTTTTGTGATAACTACCTCTTGCTTCACCTTTGGCAAAGCCCTTAGCTTCACCTTCATCAATACCATTCATGTAATAGCTCATTAAGACACCATAGTAATCATCGGCGGCCTTTAAGCTTTCATCATATTTCTCTTGCTCTTCCTGACTCAGACAGCGGGAATCTGCCAGTTCAGCTAGACGCTTGAAAATCTTCTTCTGTGCCGTAAACGGCATTCTCTCTAATGCTTCCATATGCTTTAATACATAAATCCATTTGTCAAAATCACTTTCACATTCTTCAGCCTTCTTGTCAAAGAAAGGAAGAGACAAGTAGATGTGAAGAGGTTAATATATTTACCCATGGCAAAATATTGAGATAATTGATATCTGATGGCAAATTTACGATTTTTCTCTGAAAACTCCAAGAAAAAAATGCAAAAAATTGAAAAACCATAGAATTTACCTATATTGAATAACAAAACTATTCCGCCTCGCCGGATATGTCGTTCATCCACGTAATCCGATGAATAATGACACACCCTCACAGAGGATAAAAAGGTGGATTTTCAGCAGAAAATCCACCTTTTACACTATATTCTCCGTTTTGTCCACCTCTTTTCCGTGTATTTTGTGTACTTTTGCGGCTGTGTATGAATCGCAGCAGGAAGTAACTTCCAAAAGCTGCGGCTTCATGCTACCAGCAAATAACAAGCAACAAAATAAAAACAAGCCTAAAGAATAAACAATGAATAAGAAAAGACATTTTTTACTCTCGGCTGTGCTCGCCACAACATTGGCAGCCAACGCCCAAGTAACCATCCATGTAGATGCCTCTAACCCAGGCGTCAAGGTTTCACCTAATTTATATGGTATCTTCTTCGAGGATATCAACCATGCTGCTGACGGCGGTCTCTATGCCGAACTCATCAGCAACCGCTCCTTCGAAGATGATGACCAAAACATCCCTACCTGGAAAACTTCCGCACAGAAAGGTGCAAAGATCCAGACACAACTCATCAACAAGGGTCTGCTCAACAATGCACAGGGCAAGGCTCTCCAGCTTACCATTGCTGCCAAACCAGCAGCCACAGCCTCTCTCATCAACGAAGGTTTCTGGGGCATCAACGCCGTTCAGGGCAGAACCTACAAGCTCTCTTTCTGGGCAAAGGGTAGCTACAAGGGCGGATTGAAGGCACGACTCACCAACGCCAAGGGCGACAAGGTGTATGCAGAAACTGCACTCAATGCCAAGGTTGGCAAGAAGTGGACTAAATATACAGCAGAACTCACAGCCAATGCCAACGATGCCAAGGCACAGTTTGAACTCGTAGCCGACGGCAAGGGAACCATCATTCTGGATGTGGTAAGCCTCTTCCCTCCTACTTTCAAGAATCGCGAGAACGGCTTGCGCCCTGATTTGGCTCAGCTTCTCTATAACATCCATCCTAAGTTCGTCCGCTTCCCTGGCGGTTGCTACGTTGAAGGACAGGAATCTCCAGAGAATGCTTTTCACTGGGAGAAAACCATCGGTCCTATCGAGGAACGTCCAGGTCATAAGAACGTAAACTGGCGCTACCGTACCAGCGACGGTATGGGCTTCGACGAGTATCTGCAGCTTGCCGAAGATTTGAACGCCAAGCCTCTCTATGTTGTGAATGTTGGTTTGTGGCACGGCGGCATGACTCCTGTGGATAGCATCCAGCCTTGGATTGACGAGTGCATGAATGCCCTGGAGTATGCCAATGGTCCTGTTACCTCCAAGTATGGTGCGCTGCGTGCCAAGAACGGTCATCCGGAACCATACAACATCGAGTATCTGGAGATTGGTAATGAGAACAACCAGCCGGATCCTGCGGCTCAGAGCGACCATTACTACGAGCGCTTCAAGAAGTTCAAGGATGCCGTATTGGCGAAATATCCTAAGATGCACCTCATCGGCAACGTGGTGGCTTGGGGCGATGACAACCCTAAGTGGAAAAGCAACGAGAGCGTAGAGCTGCTCGATGAGCACTACTACAGAAACCCAGCCTGGTTTGCAGAGAACTTCAACAAGTATGATAACTACGACCGCAAGGGCAGCGAGATTTATGTAGGTGAATATGCCGTAACCCAGGGCTTCGGCAATATGGGTTCGCTCGATGCAGCACTCGGTGAGGCTGTCTATATGATGGGCATCGAGAACAATTCTGATATTGTGACCATGGCATCCTATGCTCCTATCTTCGCCAACCTCAACAACCGCATGTGGGCACCGGATATGATTCAGTATACATCCGATAAGGTATTCGGAACTCCATCTTACTACGTTCAGAACGTGATGGCGAACAACATCGGTACCCGTGTATTGAAGGTAAACCAGGAGAATCCATACAAGTATGAGCAGACTCAGGTGAAGCCAGCCATCTGCCGTGTAGGTATGGGAACATGGGGCACCCAGGTATCTTTCGAGGACAAGGGCTACAGCGATGAGAACGGCAAGGCGCTGCCAATGACCTTGCAGGAACTGCCTACCGACATCCGTGGACAGTGGAAGACTGAGGGCAGCCTCATCAAGCAGACCAGCAACGAGGAGAGCTGCATCCGTCTGAACCCAGGCGAGATTACCAGCAACGGCTATATATATAAGGTACGCGCGAAGAAGGATGCCGGAAACGAAGGTTTCCTCATCATCTTCAACTATGTAGATAAGAACAACTACTGCTGGTTGAACCTCGGTGGCTGGAACAATACCCAGCATGGTGTGGAGTCTATCGTGAATGGTGCCAAGAGTCAGATTGCTACCTGCCCAGGCAAGATTGAAACCGGCAAGTGGTACGATATCGAGCTGAAGGTAGTAGGCGACAGCATCTTCGCCAAGTTGGATGGCAAGGAGGTATTCGCCACCAAGCTGAAGGCCAACACCCTTCCTGGCATCTTCTCTACAGCCACCCTCGATGAGCAGACTGGCGAGGTAATCCTGAAGATTGCCAACACCAGCACCGAGCACACCACAGCGAAGATCAATCTTCAGGGCAAGGAGATCAAGGCTGGCAAACTCATCCGCCTTTCTGCCAAGAACGGTCTGGAGGAGAACACCATCGATAATCCTACCAACATCTATCCTGTAGAGAACTACGTAACTACAGAGAAGAATGGTGCTACGGTAGAGATTCCAGCCAGCTCGCTGAACATCATCAGATTGAAGTAAAAAGATTGAAATAAAAAGATGAAGTAGAAAGATTGAAACAAGAAACAAGCTACATCCAGGGCATCAGCCCTGGATATACCCAATATATTGATACATTTTTTGAATAGTTGATAGAAAAGTTAGTTAGAAAATGGAAGGCGGCAATCTGCGTGATGCAGGTTGCCGCCTCGTTTTTTATCTATCGCTAAATTTAGCTGAATACATAATTGAAGAGCAGGAAGACGCTCAAGATATAGAGCGTAAGATTCAGATCCTTGAACTTACCCACCATCATCTTGATGAGCACATAACTCAGGATGCCGAGGCAGATGCCATCGGCGATGCTGTAGCAGAGCACCATCGTAATCATCGTGATGAAGGCAGGGAACGACTCGGAAATATCCTCCAACTCAATCTTCTTGAACGAATCAATCATCAATACACCCACCATTACCAGGGCACCACTGGTGGCAGCGCTCGGAATCAGCAGGAAGATTGGAGCCAGGAAGATGCTCAGGATAAACATCAAACCCACAAAGAAAGATGTCAAGCCCGACTTACCGCCCTCGGCAACGCCCGAAGCACTCTCCACATAAGTGGTAATGGTAGAGCTACCCAGCAATGCACCGGCTGTAGTACCGATGGCATCACTCATCATCGCCTCCTTCACACCCGGAATCTCGCCCTTCTCATTCTCCTTGACACCGAGCTTGGAAACCAATCCCAGCACCGTTCCGATAGTATCGAAGATGTTGACAAGCAACAGGGAGAATACCACCATGAACATCTTTGGGGTAAAGAAGCCCGAGAAGTCGAACTGGCAGAAGATTGGAGCAATGCTGTGAGGGGTAGATACCGGCATCCAGTTGTCAGAGAACTGGGTAACTCCCATCGGAATACCAATCAAGGTAGAGATGATGATGGCGATAAACAAAGAGCCCTTCACTCTTCTCGCCATCAGACAGCCACAGAGCAGGATGCTGATGAGACCCAGGATACTGACTGGTGTAAACTTGCCGAGCTGTACGAAGGTATCCGCATTGGCAGTAATGATGCCCGCATTCTTCAAACCGATAAAGGCGATAAACATACCGATACCTGCCGAAATGGCGAATCGAAGGTTCTTCGGAATACATTCCAATATCTTGTCACGGATATTGAGGAAGGTGATAGCAAGGAAGATGATACCCTCTACGAGCAATACTGCCAAAGCCTGCTGCCAGGTCAAGCCCATTGCCTGACAAAGGGTGAAGGCGAAGAAGGCATTCAGTCCCATGCTGGGAGCCTGGGCAAAAGGCAACTTTGCCATGAAAGCCAGCAGGAAGGTGGCGATGGCAGAAGCGATGGCTGTGGCAGTAAAGAGAGCCCCCTTGTCCATGCCTGTGGTGGCAAGGATGGTAGGGTTCACTGCCAGGATGTAACACATGGTCAAGAAGGTAGTCATACCAGCTATCAATTCCGTCTTGACCGTAGTAGTCTTCGGGTCGAAGCCCAATAATGCTTTTAATTTATTCATTTCTTATATTACGATTGATTTTCTCTTTTTTTCTCTATTTTCTCTTCCCCATTTCCACAACCCAATCCCATTGTTTTTTCGGGGCGAACAAAGATAAGAAAAAATAATGAAGAATGCCTTATTTTACATGTTTTTAACTACACAGAACGCCTTATTTTACATATTTCGAGATTTCAGAATGCCTTATTTTACATATTTCAGGGTATTCAAATAAACAAATCATCCAGAGTTACTGAAGCCCTGAATATATCGGAGTATTCATTACTCACCAGTTCTGAATTTCCCACATACGTAAGGAGGAATGTCTTGGTAGGGTTCTTTTCTTCCAAAGCCTGCAAACGGCTATTCAGCACCTGAGCATAGCCCTTGGTCACGGCATAAGGAGCCTTATAAAATTTCATCTCACAAACATTCACCGCATCATCAGCCCTGTCTATCAGCAAGTCTATCTGCATACCATCAGTCTCCTCGCTTCCCTTCACTATGAGCGAAGATTCCTGCGAAGACACTGCACCTATATGAAGAGCATATTTTATCTGTGAAATATGCTGCAAACAAACCTCCTCGAAAGCAATGCCACGCCATGAGGCAACATCGCTTTCCTTCAAATGCTGTTGCCAGTAATCAGTTTGATTTACAGCCTTCTTCTCCTTAAAATGAAGCCAGAACCAGCAAAAGGAATCAATAAGC
>ERZ1023674.240-NODE-240-length-14481-cov-19.827048_pt1 | contig 14481 bp, 11 predicted proteins | sample MGYA00380343_ERZ1023674 | MGnify/ENA primary metagenome ERZ1023674 (study PRJEB33179, sample SAMN07448985) | human gut metagenome | biome: Human-gut; feature: Human associated habitat; material: Faeces | host: Homo sapiens | place: India: Bhopal | collected...
AAGGCTGCGTTCAATCGTCTTTATAACGATTACTTCTATCGTCGCAACAACCAGTTCTGGTACGAGGAGGCGATGAAGAAGTTGCCTAAGTTGGTTCAGGCTACTCGTATGTTGGTTTGTGCCGAAGACCTTGGTATGGTGCCAGATTGTGTGCCATGGGTAATGAACGAATTGAAGATATTGAGCCTTGAGTTGCAGAGTATGCCTAAGGATCCAAGTGTGAAGTTTGGGCATCTGAGCCGCAATCCTTATCGTTCGGTTTGTACCATCTCAAGTCACGATATGCCTACGCTTCGCCAGTGGTGGGACGAGGACATTCAGCGCACGCAAGAGTATTATAATACGATGCTCTATCGCCAAGGACCAGCACCTCATCCGCTGCCAGGATGGCTCGCGCAGGATATCATCTCGCGCCATCTCACATCGCCCTCTATGCTCTGTATTCTGAGTATTCAGGACTGGCTTGCCATCAACGAGCATCTTCGTTTGCCCGATGCCAATGCCGAGCGTATCAATATCCCTGCCAATCCTAAGCATTACTGGCGCTATCGCATGCACCTCAGCATAGAGGACCTGGCGGCTAACAAGGAATTTATGGACAGTGTGACAGAGCTTGTTGCGCAGTCAGGAAGAAACTAATGCAAACGTTTGCACGTTATGCAAAAAAAAATACCCTCCAAATTTTAGGAGGGTATTTTTCTTTTTTGTATATTTGCAATGTCTAACCAAAAGACTTACTTTTACTGACAAACAATAGCAGAACAAAGCAAACTGCAGAACAAGGCAAACTGCAGAACAAGGCAAGCAACAACTGAAAAAGACAAAATAACACTGGACAATATGAAGAAATTGAATGTTTTAGTAGTTGGTCTGCTGCTGCCACTCTTGGCGGCAGCGCAGACCGTTAAATCGCCCAATGGCAATGTATCGGTAACATTCTCTCTGACTGGTAATGGACAGCCTACCTACGAGATGAGTTATAAGGGCAAGACAGTATGTAAACCCTCACACCTCGGACTGGAGCTTGCCAAGGACAAGCATGCCAGCAAGGGTATGACGGAAACCAATCTGATGGACGGATTCACCGAAACAGGAAGCAAGACCTCTTCTTTTGATGAGACATGGAAGCCTGTATGGGGTGAGACTGCTACCATTCGCAACAATTATAACGAAATGGAGGTAAACCTGAATCAGGCTTCTTCCAACCGTAACATCATCATTCGCTTCCGCGTATATGATTATGGTATGGGTCTGCGCTATGAGTTTCCACAGCAGGAATCGCTCAACTATTTCGTCATTAAGGAAGAGCATACCCAGTTTGCCATGGCAGGCGACCATACTGCCTATTGGATTCCTGGCGACTACGACACTCAAGAGTATGAATATCAGATTACTCCTCTGACAGGCATCCGTTCTGTTATCGCCAAGAACCGCGAATCATACAAAAGCAATTCTTCCACCACCGTCTTCTCTGACACAGGTGTGCAGACCTCTCTCCAGATGAAGACCAAGGACGGACTTTATATCAATATCCATGAGGCTGCCTGTCTGGATTATCCTACGATGCACCTCAACCTGGATGAAAAGACACTGACCTTTGAGTCATGGTTGACACCTGATGCGGTAGGCAGAAAGGGATTCATCCAGACTCCTTTCAACACACCATGGCGTACCGTGCTGGTGAGTGATGATGCACGCGATATGCTTTCCTGCAAACTGACACTCAACCTCAACGAGCCTTGCAAGATAGAGGATACTTCATGGATTCATCCTACTAAGTACTGCGGTGTGTGGTGGAACATGATTGTAGGCACTAAAACATGGAGCTACACCAACGACCTGCCTTCTGTTCGCCTTGGTGTGACCGACTATAGCAAGTGCAAGCCTAATGGAACACATGGGGCTACCAATGAAGAAGTGAAGCGCTATATCGACTTTGCTGCAAAGAATGGTTTGCAGGAAGTGTTGGTAGAAGGATGGAACGAAGGTTGGGAAGACTGGTTTGGTCATCAGAAACTTGATGTCTTCGACTTTGTGACTCCTTATCCTGATTTCGATATCAAGATGCTCAACGAATATGCTCATTCCAAGGGCGTGAAACTGATGATGCATCATGAGACTTCTGCCGCAGCTCTTAACTATGAGCGTCACTTGGAGAATGCCTTCCAGCTGATGAACAAGTATGGTTATGATGCCGTGAAGACCGGTTATGTGGGCGATATCATCCCAAGAGGTGAATATCACTACAGCCAGTTGATGAACAATCACTACCAGCGTGTCGTTGAGACGGCTGCAAAACATCACATCATGGTGAATGCTCACGAGGCTACACGTCCTACAGGCATCTGCCGTACATGGCCAAACCTGGTGGGCAACGAGAGCGCAAGAGGTACTGAGTATGAGGCTTTTGGTGGAAGTGTAAGCTATCACACCGTGATGCTGCCATTCACCCGTCTGCAGGGAGGACCTATGGACTATACTCCAGGAATCTTCGAGACCAAACTGTCTGAGTGGAGCAACAACTCAAGTTATGTGCACACCACTCTCTGTGGTCAGCTCTCACTCTATCTTGTGATGTACAGTCCTTTGCAGATGGCAGCCGACCTGCCTGAGCACTATGAGAAGTACGACGATGCCTTCCAGTTTATCCGCGATGTGGCTTGCGACTGGGATGACTCCAAGTATATAGAGGCAGAACCTGCCAAGTATATCACCGTAGCCCGCAAGGCAAAAGGAACCGACAACTGGTTTGTTGGTGGCAAGACTGACGCAGCCCGTACATCGGTAGTGAAGCTCGACTTCCTCGACAAGGGTAAGAAGTATGCCTGCGCCATCTATCAGGACGGCAAGAATGCCGACTATGAGAAGAACCCTAAATCTTACCAGATTATTCACAAGACTGTGAAGAAGGGTGATGTCTTGAAGATCAAAGAGGCACGTGGTGGTGGCTTTGCCATCTCATTGCTTGCAAAATAAACTTTAAAATTTTAACTGGTGTACTTTGGTTGTGAAATTCATGAAAAAACAGGGTTTTTATATTCGCTGTATTTTCTGTATTTCCGACCGAATGGCAAGGTGGAATCAAATACGCTAAAAATGAGCGTGTTTGGTTCTGCCTATTTCTGCATAAAATACGCTTTTGTAGGTATTTTATGCAAGAAAAAGATAGTATAATAGCTATAGCTTAGTTAAAAGTCTATATTTATACGTAAAATGGAGAATGATTCTTGTTTGGATTTTCTCTCAATCTAGCAAAAGCTTAACCGTATGAGCATTAAAAATCAATTTTTAGTAGCCTTGACTGCTGTTTTAGTTCCCCATTCATTGATGGCACAAGGTGCTTTCAATGAAATGTCCTATTCTAAGGATAAAACTACTTTCTCTTTGAATTCACCTACAGCTTCTGTTGAAGTAGATGGTGTAACTGGTGCAACTCCACAGGTTTCTTCCAGTAGTGCAAAACCGAGTGTAAAAATCCGTATTTATAAAGACGGACTGATAGGAAAACCTGTTAAGACCATCAAGATGAAAAGTGTAGGTAAGGACCGATGGGAAGCTACCGTAAAGGGTGACTTGAAGGGAAAGTTCTATACTTTTGATATGGGAAAGGGTGAATGTCCCGGTACTTTTGCCAAGGCTGTCGGTGTGAATGGCAATCGGGGTGCCATCATCGACATGGCTTCTACCAATCCTGAGGGATGGAAGGATGACAAGCGACCAGAACTGAAGTCGCCTGCCGACTTGGTGATTTATGAGCTCCACGTGCGTGATTTCTCGGTGTCACCTACCTCTGGACTGAAGTATAAAGGCAAGTATCTGGCACTGACAGAACCTAAGGCGATAGAATATCTCAAGCGCCTCGGTGTCAATGCGATACACTTCCAGCCTTTGTTCGATTTTGCTTCGGTTGATGAGACACGCCTCGATACGCCACAGTTTAACTGGGGGTATGATCCTAAGAACTATAATGTGCCTGATGGCAGCTATAGTACCGATCCTTTTTCGCCTGCAGTCAGAGTGAGAGAGTTCAAACAGATGGTGCAGGCGCTGCATCAAGCAGGCATCCGTGTCATCTTCGATGCTGTCTACAATCATACTTTCAATATTGACGGAAGCAATTTCCAGCGTACTTATCCTGATTATTATTATCGCAAGACAGCCGATGGTAAGTATTCCGACGGTTCGGGCTGTGGCAACGAGACGGCCTCAGAGAAACCTTTGATGCGCGACTATATGATAGAGAGTGTGCTTTACTGGGTGAATGAATATCATATCGACGGATTCCGTTTCGACCTGATGGGAGTGCACGATATTGAGACGATGAAACTCATCAGAGCTGCTGTTGACAAGATAGATCCTTCTATTTATATATATGGTGAGGGTTGGAGCGCAGGAAGTTGCGCTTATCCAAACGACCAGTTGGCGATAAAGGCCAACACCTTCAAACTCAATGGTATCGGAGCCTTCAGCGATGATATGCGAGATGCCCTTCGTGGTCCTTTCTCTGACAATACCAAAGGCGCTTTCCTGGCTGGCATTCCCGGCGAGGAAGAGAGTCTGAAGTTTGGTATAGTGGGAGGCATTGCCCATCCGCAGGTAGATATGAATTTGGTCAACTATGACAAGAAGCCTTGGACAGCAGAGCCTACCCAGCAGATCAGCTATGTGAGCTGTCACGACGATATGTGTCTTGTTGACCGACTGAAGGCAACCGTGCCTGGCATCAAAGATGCTTCCAGAACTGAGAGCGAACGTATAGCAGAGTTGATTCGCCTCGACTTGTTGGCTCAGACTGCTGTGTTCACATCGCAGGGTGTGCCTTTCTTCTTGGCAGGAGAGGAGATGTTGCGTGACAAGAAGGGTGTGCACAACAGTTATTGCTCACCCGATAGTATCAATGAGTTTCACTGGGAGAATCTGAAGAAATATCCACAGGTGTTTGAATATTATCGCAACCTGATTCAGCTTCGAAAGAATCATCCGGCTTTCCGTCTTGCCAAGGCTGAGGCTGTGAGAGAACATTTGGAGTTCTTGCCAACAGCCCCTGTTGCAGAGCAGAAGAAAGATGGCGCTCAGGTGGAGAAGAATGGTTGCCTGCTTGCCTTCAGACTCAAGAACCTGGAAGGCATAGACAGCTGGAAGAACATTATTGTCATCTTCAATGCCAACAAGGAAGCCCGCACCGTAGCGATACCTCAGGGCGAGTATCATGTGGCTTGCTGCAATGGGGTTATCAATGAAGACGGAATCGGGATGCCATTGGTGGGTAACGAAACCATCATAGATGGCCAGTCGGCATTGATACTGTATCAGAAATAAGTTTCGAAAGTCAATACAATAACTTAAACATAGATCTATAATGAAGAAGAAATTTGTTTCATTCATGTTGCTTATGAGTAGCGTAATGAGTATGACGGCGGCAGTCAACGTGAGCCGCATAGAACCTACCGACTGGTTTGTAGGTATGAAAGACGCTTCGTTGCAGTTGATGGTGTATGGTAAGGACATCAAAAATGCTGAGGTGACAGTCAATTATCCTGGCGTGAAAATCGATAGCGTTGCCCGTCTCGAATCACCCAATTATCTCTTGGTTTATCTAAATCTGAAGGATGCCAAGGCTGGCGAGATGGTTCTCAATTTTAAGCAGGGAAAGCAGAGCAAGAAGGTGAAGTATCAGTTGAAAGACCGAGAGATGGCTGGCGAAAAGCGCATGGGCTTCACCAACGAAGACGTGCTCTATATGTTGATGCCGGATCGCTTTGCCAATGGAAATCCTAAGAATGATGTTCTCAAGACGATGCGCGACAAGAATTGCGACCGTCATGCTCCAAGTCTGCGTCATGGTGGAGACCTGGAAGGTATCCGTCAGCACTTGGATTACTTCACCCAGTTGGGTGTCACGGCCCTTTGGTTTACTCCCGTTTTAGAGAATGACAGTCCAGGCGACGGCAAGAGCAGCAGCTATCATGGTTATGCCACAACCGATTATTACAAGGTTGACCCTCGTTTCGGAACCAATGCTGAGTACAAGCGACTCATTGACGAGGCACATCAGAAAGGCTTGAAGATTGTGATGGATATGATTTTCAATCACTGTGGTTTCGAGCATCCCTGGATTGCCGACATGCCTTCAAAAGACTGGTTCAACTGTCCAGAATGGCTTCTTCCTGAGTATCAGACTCCTGAGCATGTGAAGAAGATTGGTACTGTGGACGGAGCAAGAACTGTGAACGATATGTATCGACAGACCAGTTATAAGTTGACTCCTGTCCTCGACCCATACGCCAGCAAGGTGGATATGGAAGAGACGGTAGACGGATGGTTTGTACCTTCTATGCCCGACCTCAATCAGCGCAACCCTCATGTCATCAAGTACCTTATCCAGAACAGCGAATGGTGGATAGAGACCGTGGGAATTGATGGTATCCGTATGGACACTTATCCTTATGCCGACCGTGATGCGATGGCTTTGTGGATGAAGACGCTCAACAACGAATATCCTAACTTCAATACCGTAGGCGAGACATGGGTTACTGAGCCAGCCTATACTGCTGCATGGCAGAAAGACAGCAAGCTCTCAGAGAAAAACAGCTATCTGAAAACAGTGATGGACTTTGCCTTCTTCGACCGTATCAACAGTGCCAAGAACGAGGAAACTGATGACTGGTGGAACGGAATGAACCGTCTCTATAATGTGTTCTGCTACGATTATCTCTATCCTAACCCAAAGAGCGTGATGGCATTCATTGAGAATCACGATACCGACAGATTCCTCGGCGAGGGCAAGGATACCGTGGCATTGAAGCAGGCTTTGGCGCTCTTGCTTACCATCAACCGTACACCGCAGCTCTATTATGGTACAGAAGTGTTGATGAATGGCACCAAGAGTGTAACCGACGGCAACGTGCGTAAAGACTTCCCTGGTGGATGGGCTGGCGACAAGCATAATGCCTTCACCGAAGAAGGAAGAACACAGGATGAGAACCGGATGTTCCAGTGGCTCAGCAACTTGTTGCATTGGCGCCAGGGTAACAAGGTGGTTACCAAAGGCAAGCAGACTCAGTTCTGTCCTTATAAGGGTGTGTATGTCATCGCACGCCAGTATCAGGGTAAAACAGTCATGACCATCATCAATGGCAAGAAGGAAGCCAATGAACTGGATGTGACACGTTATGCAGAGATTATCGGTTCGCATGAAAAGGCTACTGATGTTACGAATGGCTGCACTGTTCTTATCAACAAGAACGTAAAGCTTCGTCCTCGTCAGGCAATGATACTTGAATTCTGATAAATTGAACATTCCAAGTTCAGAAGTTATAGAAGTTAAAGAAGTTATCACTCCCTTCGGGCGTTAGAAGTTATAGCCAACAGTCTTTTTAGTTGAAGATTTAGCTGTAAAGCATATGGCTTTAACTTCTCTAATTTCTTTAACTTCTTTAACTTCCCCATTTTCGAAAGTTGAGTTCAATATTTATTTAAGATTGTTTGTTTCTTATTATAGTTTTTATTAACTTTGCAAACGATTAGAGAGCAGGAGGCTTTCTTGTACATATTTAAAACTATAATAAGAAACAATGATTTTAAACCAACTCCGACATTTGCGATTAGTTATGGCTTTGCTGATTCTTTGGGCTTGCAGCTCAGTGGCAAAGGCACAGACCAACGCTCAGATTTTGTATGATTTCGGTTCCGACCGTAAGTTTGTTACCCTTACCCTCGAAATGTTCAAGCAGGACAAGTGGGGTAGTACTTATTTCTTTGTTGACCACGACTTCAACTACGACAAAATGGTAGTGGGCGAGAAGAATATAGCCCAGGGAGGAACCTATACAGAGATTTCACGTGCACTCAACTTCTGGCAGAAAACTCAGTTCAAGAACTGGAGCCTTCATGTGGAGTACAATGGTGGTATCACCAAGAATTATCCCATCAACAATGCATGGCTCTTCGGTGTGGAATACCTCGTGCACGACAAGAATTACAAGAACACTTTGACTCTGGATGCTCTATACAAGACCATCCGTCAGACTGATCAGAATGTACCCTTGCAGTTTACTGCTGTCTGGACCTGTAACGACATCTTTGGTGTAAAGGGTTTGAAGTTCGACGGCTTTGCCGATTTCTGGTGGGAGACTCATGCTGTCGACTATCAGGAGGATGGTTCTGCTACAACCAAGCACACTGTCTTCATCACCGAGCCACAGCTCTGGTACAATGTAGGTCAGCACTTCGGTTGCGAGAACCTCAGTGTAGGAGGCGAGGTAGAGTTGAGCAACAACTTTGGCTCAACAGGTGGCTTCAAATGCCGTCCCTGCTTAGGTGTGAAATGGGACTTTTAGTAAAAAGTAAAAATAATAATCTGTTGTCATGAATAGAGTCTATTGTTTGTTGGTTTGTCTGTTTTGTGCTTGTCAGGTTTCTTTATGCAAGGAACTCGATGAGAAAGTTCTTTTTGAGGAACTTGATCAACTGCTTGCACAGCAGCAAGAACTGACCCAAGAGAAAGAGCGCAAGATTTGCCATTCTGAGGTCAAAAGACGAGAAACGGTTACTTAATAAGCTCATTTATATTTACTTCATGAATTTAGAACCTTTAATGGATCAGATAATAGAGAAAATGCCCAAAGGACAATATCCAAGTATAAATAAGGCAGATATAGAGTCTCTACAAATACCTGTCCCTCCCATCGAAATTCAAAAGAAAATTATATCTGAATGTGAGGCTATAGATAAAGAGTACGCTACTAGTCGTATGACTATTGAAACTTATCGTAAGAGAATTAGCGAAATATTTGATAATCTTGAAGTTATTGCTAAAGAAAAAATGGGGGGAATGCTTAAGCAGATATGTTCTTACTCTAATGAACGTATAAGTATGAGCAAAATGTCTGTTGCCGATTATATCAGTACCGATAACCTCTTGCAGAATTATGAGGGAGTAAGGCCATATGATGGAGAACCAAATATAAATTCGGCAGTAAAGTATGATAAAGGGGATATCCTGTTGTCTAACATTCGCCCATATCTTAAAAAAATGGCTTGCAGATAAAGATGGTGGTTGTAGTCCTGATGTATTTAGTCATAAGACTTGATTCTCGTGATTATCTGCCAGAATATGTTTACCATGTTATGGCTCGTCAGCGATTCTTTGATTTCGTAATGACAGATGTAAAGGGCATGAAAATGCCAAGAGGCGATAAAGATAATATAATGCGATATGAGATTCCTGTAATTCCTCTCGCAGAGCAACAGCAAGTTATTAATCAAGTTAAGGAGTATAAAGAGCAAATAAATATGGCTCATAAAATAATTACTGGTTGTCCAAAGCGAAAGAAAGCTGTGCTTGAAAATTATCAGAACTAATATGAGAAGTGAAACCATTTGTCCGATACTATTTGAATTATTTCGGACAAATGGTCTAAAGAAGATATAATTATGACTGATAAAAACAAACAACTATACCTTGACTTCGAAGCCTACGAGCGTGTGGCAGAGCCTCATAAGCGCGAAAGGGCTTCGGCATGGCGCACGGCTATCGGTCTGCAAGATGTTGACGGACTGAAGGTGTCTGACTATCTGAAAGAGACGGCTGTTAGGCATATTGAGGGTGACATTACTATCGACGATGTTCGTGAACAGTTGAAATCGTATTATGTCAACAAAACTACTCATGATGAGGACGATGCCGAAAAAGAAGAGGCCGACCGTGTGGCTGCCAATATAGCCAAGCTACTGAGCGAGAAGTCTTTTTCGTTTACAGCATTGGAATTTCAGAATATCCATAGGCACTTGTTTGAGGGTGTATTCAAACATGCTGGTGAAGTGCGCCCCTATGACATCAGCAAGAAGGAATGGATATTGCAAGGAGATACTGTTGTGTATGGACGTGCTGCCGACATTATGATGGCGTTGCGATATGACATTCAGCAAGAAAAGGACTTTAATTATAAAGGACTGTCAACGGATGAAATCATCAGTCACATTGTAGATTTCGTCACCTTGCTATGGCAGAACCATCCGTTTCGTGAGGGCAATACACGAACAACGGCCGTGTTTGTCATCAAATATCTGCGCTCTATCGGTTTCAAGGTGGACAACGATTTGTTTGCCGACAACTCTTGGTACTTCCGCAATGCCCTTGTTCGTGCTAACTATCGCAATCCTTCAAAAGGTATAGAGCCCAACAAATCATTCCTCATCAGGTTCTTCCGTAATTTGATGTTGGGCGAACATCATGAACTGAAGAACCGTTATATGCTGATAGGATATGCAGATGTTGGTGATACCCATACAAGTACCCATACAAGCACCCATACAAGTTTTGATGAAACCGTATCTACATTATCTGAAAATATAAAACGGTTAGTTGTTGCGATTGGCACAGATGAAAAGAGTGTAAAGGAAATGATGGAGGCGGTCGGTTTGAAGAATCGTCCCAATTTCCTTGAATATTCTCTTACGCCAGCCATTACTGAAGGCTTGGTAAAAATGAAATTTCAGAACTCGCCACATCATCCTCGCCAGAAATATCTTCTGACCGTGAAAGGGTTAGCGGTGTATGATGAGTGTGTCAAATCAATGTGAAAAATCTGCCAGAGCTTGCTCCCCGAAGGTGCTCAGCCGAGGAACTCCGAGGATGCTTGACTTGTACAAGAACTCCTTTTGGAGTGGCAGCCTGATGCGGTTTTCAAAAACCGGTAATTATGTGAGATGCGCATTGAGCATTGGCTTGACATTTATGAACAATTATTGTTTTTTAGCCTCTGTATGAGCCATTCAAGAGAGGGACAATCTCGGTTGTCTCTTTCAATCGGTCACCGATACGCTTGCCGTACACCTCTGAGATTTGTTGAGGGGTGAGGTAGGAGGTGATGATAGTCGGCATTTGACTTTAAAACGGTTGCTATGGCATTTCTTGGTTAAAAAAAGGATGGGGGCTTGGATATTCGTCAGAAAAAGTGTACCTTTGCGTCTGGTAATTGTAGGGATGAGAGTCCTTATATGTTGAATCGAGTAAACGCAAGAAATAAACAAAACAATGGAAATCATCATTATCATAGCCATTATTATCGGCATCATCGTAGGCTTCTTTCTTGGCAAGCTGATGGCTGCGAAAACTGCAAGCGAGGAGAAAACACAGCTTGTGGCAAAGGCTCAAGTGTTGGCGGCAGAGATGGAACAGGTTAAGAGCCTGACCGACCAGGTGCGCCAGCAGGCAGAGAAGGAAAAAGAAGTATTATGTAAGCAGGCAGAGAAGGAGAAAGAAAATCTGAAGGAACATTATGATGTTATCCTGAAGAATGAAAGAGCCCATCATGCCGAAGAGATGCAGGCTTTGAGGGAAGCACATGCTTCGGAGATGCAGTCGCTGAAGGGACAGATGGAGAACGAACGCCAGTATGCAGCCAAGTTGCGTGCTGAGAGCGATCAGCAATGGGCGCAGAAGATGGAAACGCTAAAGCAAGACATGCAGCGCATGAATGCAGAACATCAGAAAGTGGCTGCAGAGCAACTGGCTGCCAAGCAATCGGCTTTGCAGGAGAACAACCGTCTGCAGATGGATGAACTATTGAAGCCTATCAAGGAACAGTTTGCAGACTTCAAAAAGTCGGTTGAGGAAAGCAAGACTCAGAACGAAGTGAACAAGAAAGAACTGCAGAATACCTTTGAGGCAACGATGAAACTCTTTCAGCAGGAGCAGCAGCAAGCAGTTTCTTTGTTGAAGGAGCAGACTTCGAAGATAGGTTCGGATGCAGCTAATCTAACTCGTGCCCTGAAGGGAGATAGTAAGATGCAGGGCGACTGGGGTGAGATGGTGCTTGAAACCATTCTCGAGAACAGTGGATTGCGAAAGGACGAGGAGTTCTTTATCCAGGAGAACACTAAGGATGAAGAGGGCAAGAACTTCCGCCCTGATGTCATCGTGAGGTTCCCAGAAGGCAGAAGTGTAGTCATCGACTCGAAGGTTTCGCTTACTGCCTATTCTGATGCCATAGCGGCAGAAGATGATGGCGAGCGCGAACGGCTGATGAAACTGCATGCGGCAAGTGTGCGCAGGCATATCGACGAACTGGCAGAAAAAGACTATTCCAAGCTGGTGGATGATGCCATTGGCTTTGTTCTGATGTTTATTCCCAACGAAACCAGCTATATTGCAGCCATGAAGCAGCAACCTGAGCTTAGCCGATATGCTTATCAAAAGAAAATTATCATCATTTCGCCCAGCAATCTTCTGATGGCTCTTCAGTTGGCTTACAACCTGTGGCAGTACGATAGACAGAATAAGAATGTGGAGAAAATCGTGAAGACTGCAGCAGACTTGTATGATAAGGTGGCTGGTTTTGAGGACACCTTTATGGGTGTGGGCGACTTGATAACCCGTCTGTCTGGAACCTTTGACAAGGCTAAAAAGCAACTTTATGATGGCGCTGGTAATGTCATGAGAAGGGTAGAGAGTCTGAAGAAACTGGGTGTTACACCTAAGAAGCAGATTAAAGAACTCTCCGACGAATAGCCTTTTAAAGGTAAAAGGGTAAAAAGGTAAAAAGGTAAAAGAGTAAAAAGGTAAAAATGCACCGCTTTTTTGTCAAGAATGAGAGAATGTTGTCTTTCTCTTATTCTTGACTCAACTTTCGTAGATGGGGAAGTTAAAGAATTAAGAGAAGTTAAAGCCATATGCTTTGTAGCTAAGTATACATCCAAAAGGCTATTGGCTATAACTTCTAACGACCGAGTGAAGTGATAACTTCTTTAACTTCCATACATGCTAAACTTCAGTTCTTGACAATATATTTGAAGACTTATTTGGGAATAAACGGGCTTGTTTTTGAAAACGAGGGATGGTTATTGCTGTGTGATTTCTTCGACGGCTTTCACGAGCGAGTCTTTGCCATTGAGGAGATAGAAATCGACACGTACCACGTGGTTGATATCAGCGCAACCCTTAACCTTGATGCGGCGAGTCTTTCCGTATTCAAAGGTGTCTCGTCTTGAAGGATAGGAAACCAATTGTAGTTTTTCCTTAGAAGATCCGCTTCCGATATAGTATATTCCCACACTGTCGGTCATGGCCTTCTGAGCCTTTATTCGTGCCATCTTTTTGGCATGAAGTGCCGAAGTGTCTTCTGGATAGAATTCGCTGGCAGCCACTGTGTCTCCATCATTCTGCGATGGGGCAAACTTGCAGCTGGTGGCTGTTGAGACAGATGCGGTGGCAGCAATTACAACTGCAGCAAAATATAATAGTTTTTTCATTCCTTCGTAGATATATTGAATGTTCGTTCAGTTTCGGAGAAATTGATCTCTGTTAATACAGCAACAGCAATCCGGCAAAAGCAGAGTAGCATATCATGCGGATGGGGTTGATGCCGACAAACTTGACACCAAAGAAGGTGGCAAGGAAGAGCGCGATAGATATATAGAATCGCCAGGGGTCGGCAGGAGATGAGAAGTTTTCTTGGTTCATCAAGAGCAGGGCTGCAGCTCCTACGAGCCCAACTATGGCGGGGCGAAGACCGATGAAAATACTCTGTACGGCAGTGGTGTTCATATATTTGTACAGCATCTTGCTGATAAGAATCATCAAAATAAAGGAGGGAAGAACCAAGGCAAATGTAGCTACAGCACTTCCCAATATGGCCATTGATTCGCTCAAGCCTGCATTTTGTACAGCAGTATAGCCACAATAAGTAGCAGCATTGATGCCAATGGGACCTGGTGTCATCTGCGAAATGGCAACGACATCAGTAAACTCTTGCATCGTCATCCAGTGGTATTGTGTTACTACTTGTCCCTGTATGAGGGAAATCATAGAGTAGCCACCTCCGAAACCGAAGATGCCAATCTGGATAAAAACGAGGAAAAGCTGAAGAAAAATCATATCAATAGATAATTAAGAATCGATAATAGACAAATCTATACCTTGGAAGATTCATCTTTTCTGAAGACTTACACCTTATTATATATAAGCAGAGGTTTCATTCTGTAGGCAGTATGAACTTGCCGTAAATGTAGCCAGCTGCGGCTGCGGAAATGATGACCCAGATGGGGTTGACGTGCAGAAGCCAGATAAGCATGGCAGACAGAATGGGAATCCAGCAGTTGGCAAAAGTGATGTGTGCACTCTTGGCAAGTGAGAATGTAGGGACGGCTATCAGGGCAACGACTGCAGGACGAATGCCGGCAAACAATGCTGCCACAACCTTGTTGTCCTTGAACTGATGGAAGAACATGGCGATGGCCAATATGATAAGGAAAGAGGGAAGTGAGGCTCCGAGAGTGCAGATGATGGCTCCTGGAGTTTTTGCCAACTTATATCCCAGCATGGAACTCATGTTGATGGCCAGGGCTCCCGGACAAGTCTGTGTCACAGCGATGGCATCGAGAAACTCTTCCTTCGTCATCCAATGATGCTTGTCAACGACTTTGGATTCTATAATAGGAATCATGGCATAGCCACCACCAAAGGTGACTATGCCAATC
>ERZ1023674.248-NODE-248-length-14232-cov-35.361642_pt1 | contig 14232 bp, 10 predicted proteins | sample MGYA00380343_ERZ1023674 | MGnify/ENA primary metagenome ERZ1023674 (study PRJEB33179, sample SAMN07448985) | human gut metagenome | biome: Human-gut; feature: Human associated habitat; material: Faeces | host: Homo sapiens | place: India: Bhopal | collected...
CCGAGCCAGTCGTGGATATCATCCTTGATAGCCTGGTGATACATCCAGCCCTTGGCATCCAGTTCCTTGTAATTCTTCACGGTATCATAGAACTTCGGCCAAACCGAAATCATGAATCTTCCATGCAGGGCGTGTACGCTGTCGAGCATCGCCTGAGGGTTCGGATAGCGTGCCGCCTCAAACTCGTGGCTTCCCCATGAATCCAGCTTCCAGTAGTTCCAGTCCTGTACGATGTTATCCACCGGAATCTTCAGGTCGCGGAACTTCTTCATGTTCTCCTCGATATCCTTGCTGCTCTGATAGCGCTCGCGGCTCTGCCAGAAGCCGAGCACCCACTTAGGATATACCGGAGCCTTGCCGGTAAGGGTGCGATAGCCCGAGATTACCTCATCCATATTCTTTCCGGCAATGAAGTAGTAATCCATATCCGGCGACATCTCGCTCCAGATGCTCAGCTGGTTTTTCTCAGCCTCAGAACGTGGGGCAGCCACACGGAGACCGCAGTAGGAAACATCGCCATCCGGCTGCCATTCGATGCGGATAGGTGTCTTTACACCCTTCTTAATTGCAGTCTCAAATTTATAGGAATTCGGATTCCAGGCGGTACGCCAGCGCTCAGGCACCACCAGCTTGCCGTCGATATAGATCTTCATATAGCCGGCATAGTAGAGGATAAACTGATAGAAGCTGTTGGTTGGCGCCTCTACATATCCCTCGTAAACCACCTTGGATCCATTCAGCGCAAAGCCCTTAGGTAGGTTCTGGATGCCTCCCTTATCAGTCTTGTTGCAGATTTCTGAAGCCTCAGGCATGGCATATTCGAAGTAGATGCTGTCCTCGCCACGTACAATCTTCTGCCCGTTCTTAGCCACATAAGTACCAGTGAGCTGTCCTTCCTTTCCGTCCTTATCGTAGAGCTTGAAGGCACGGTTCAGCTGGAGATAATCGTCCGGATTACCCCATCGGCTGTAGGAATAGGAATCCCAGAGGATGCCGTAGTTCTTGTTGGAGATGACGAAAGGCACACTCACCTTGGTATTATACTGGAAGAGGTCTTCGTTCTTGCCCTTCATGTTGAGCTCTTCGCTCTGGTGCTGACCGAGACCATAGAAGGCTTCATTGTCTGGCGAATCGAAGAGGGCACGCCATGACCATCCGTGCTTCTGTGCCTCAGGTACCTTTGCGATATCCACACCGATTTCACGGTCGGGCACGGTGAAAGGCTTGAAGGTCTTTCCTCCCTGTGCCACCTCTTTCAACAATACCTGATCCTTGAGATCGTAGAAGGTAATCTGTCCGGTAGCCTCGTTCAATACGGCACGCATGGCAGCGGTGGTGATGATGAGGTCATCGCCCTGCTCCTCCACCTTGTAATTTGCCTTGCCCTTCTGAGGCACGATGATGAGACTCTGCTTGTTGCGGAAGCTCTGCTCCGCCGTAGCCTGCACACGGATGATGCGGTCGCCTACCACCTGGAGGCGGATTTGCGACGGACCATAGTTCTGATGCTGTTTCAACTGTACGGTAAGAAAATTACCATTCTGGACAAAATCAGCTGCCTGGGCACCCATAGCGCCCAGAATCAATGCAGCCGTAACAAATAATGTCTTTGTTGGTTTCATTTAGTTTGTTTTTAGAGTTTATAAAATTGTTATAATAGTTTATTTCTTCACGAGATTCTTTTCCGAACTTTCACGTATCTTGAGAATCATCGGCACCACCTCCTTGTAGATCTTCTCATCGCCATTGATGCTCTTCATCAGGAGCTGGCAGGCTTTGGTGCCCTGCACGTGTGCCTGGTCCATGATGGCGGAGAGGCGAGGGGTTACGAAGGCGGCTGTATCTCCATCGGTGAATCCGATGATAGCCACATCTTCCGGAATGCGCAGACCTTTCGACTTGATGGCATCGAAGGCTGCATAGGTAATGATATCATTGAAGGCGAGGATGGCATCAGGCGGATTCTCACCTTCCAGGAGTCGGAGCGTAGCTTTGCGCGCCACGTCGAAATCTATCTTGTCGCATACCACCAGGTCGCGGTCGATAGGGATGCGGTTCTCGCGGAGCGCTTCGAGATAACCGTGCTTGCGGCGGCGCACCATATCGAGATGGTTGGGACCGCCGATGAAAGCCACACGGCGCGAACCGGTTTCTATCATGTGCTGGGTGGCCTCCTGAGCCGCCACGTCACCATTTCCCACCACCTGCGAGAACATGTCCTCCAGACAACAGCGGGCAAAGAATACCAGGGGCACCCCCATCTCGTGGAGCTGCTCGAAGTGAGAATAGTCGGTGGTGTCCTGCGCCAGACAGGCGATGATACCCTCTACATGCATATTGAGAAAGTTATCCAGAGCCTGCGCCTCGCGCTCATGGTCTTCATGACTGTTGGAACTGATAACGGAATAGCCCAACTTGGAGGCATAGTCTTCGATGCCATCGAGGACAGCGGCATAATAATGAGTCACGAGATTTGGGACGATGACACCAATCACCCTCGGAGCTTCCTTGCGGAGACTCTGGGCAAAGGGATTCGGGCGATAGTTCAGCTCCTTGGCGAGTTTCTTTACCTTCTGGGTCATCTCCTCTCCTACTTCATGGCTGTTTCGCAATGCTCTGGAAACGGTAGCTATACTGACACCAAGCTTATCTGCAAGGTCCTTTAATGACGTTCTACGCTGCTTCATGTATAATAAGTTAGTTATGTATGGTGCGATATTGCATCAATATTTACTGCAAAGGTACTATTTTTATTCCGAATTGCAAACGTTTACGTGTGTTTTTTTAGCAAATATAGCACATATTTATAAAAATACTTGTAATTTTGCAGCACGAAAAGTAATGAATAGTTGATAATAAGTTAGTTAGAAATGAAAAAGCTTCAGAATGTCGGGAGACAATCTGAAGCATTTTTTTTAAATATAATATTCCGCAGAATCTACCAGTCCGGCGCGAAGTGCATACTTTGTTGCTTCGTGCACGTTGTTCACACCGAGCTTTCTGAAGATATTCTTCCGGTGGGTATTCACGGTATGGAAACTGGAGAAACGCTTCTCGGCGATTTCCTTGGTAGTCATACCCAGGGCGATATCCTTGAGAATCTCGGTTTCCGTCTTGGTGAGATTCACTTTTTCTTCTGCTTCCTGCGGCGGAGTAAGGAGCACCTCCATCATTCGCTGGCAGACAAACCGCTTGCTATCTACGCAGAAGCGTATCGCCTCCTTGATTTCCGTCAGCGGACTCTCCTTCAGGAGCACGCTGAACATACTGCTGCTGGCGATGAGCACCCGCACGAAATCGGCACTCAGGTCTTCGCTGAACAGCAGCCATCGGGTATAGGGAAAGCGCTGGTTGAGAATGAGCAGTTCGGCGGAATCATTGATATCGAAAAGCGTGTAATCGAGTATCACCACCGTATCTTCGTTTTCCCGCAAGGCAAGCATCAGCTCTGTCTTGTCTTCCACATACTTGGTTTCCAATCCTTCCATTCTCTCTATCACGTATATCAGTCCGGCACGCGTGATATCCTGCTTATCTGCCAATAGAATCTTCATAAGCAATCTCCTTCTTTTATGTTGTTATATACTCTTTTATGACCAAACTTTTATGAAGGGAGAACATAGCAAAAGGCTATGTTCTCCCTGTTTTATCTTTCCTAGAATGACATGAGGAATCCCATTCGGATACCCCACTTATCTACATTGGCATGATTCAGGTAGTTGATACGGCGCACATAATCGATTCCGAAGAACTTGAAGATGTTGTGCACACCGGCTACCACCTCCCAATATGGCGTGTTGCCAAAGGTATAGGAGTTGTTAGGGAACTTGAAGATCACGTCATCCGATGTATTCTTCACCGGATTGTTCTTGTCGGTGAGCTGTCCCCATACACCCTTCACGGCTACATACTCGCGCCACTTCAGCTTCTTGATGAGCGGAATGCGGTTGAGAAGCTTGCCGTTCATATCCCAGGCTACCGACCAGAAGAGCTGGCGGTCGCTCAGGAACTCCCAGTCTTTCATCATACTGATGGTTGCCTCCTGCTCGAAGATGGAGAGGTTGACTGGTGGCTGGACGAGCATGGTGAATGGAACCTTGTTCCACTGCATCTTGCCCACGATGTTGAAGTCCACATATCCGAAACTGCCCAGCCACTGGCGCTTGTAGATGCCCAGCGTGGTGAGGTTGCTCTGATACTGACCGCCCATGAATCCGTCCAGACCCATGGAATGGCGGAGGGTGAGCTCAGGACTGTCGAGATTGATAGGCAATCGCTGCTGCTTGGTGTTGACATAGGTAACACCCGGGTTGTAGTCGATGCCCACAGATGCCTCGGTGGTGCGTATCTTCTTTACTTCCTCGCCCGTGTTCACCTTGAAATAATGCAGATTGCCCACGGTGCGGTTGCTCTGCCATCTCATTCCCGCATCGAAGCGGAGTCCCCAGTCGGTCTCATAGACGAAGCTGAACTTCTGTCGCTGGTAGAGATACATCTGGTCCTGCGTAGCGGCACGGATGGTCATGAAGAAGTTATCCTTGTTGTGCAGCAGGTTGTCATCGGATGGAGAGGTGATATCGTGACCAATCTCGAAGACGAACTTGCGCATCGGGAATTCGAACGGACTGTTCTTTTTCTTGTTGAGCGAATAGGTGAAGAGATGACCATAGTACCAGTTGTGGCTCTTCGTACCGTAGGCGCCATATCCATCCCAGAAGAAATGAGGGTTGAGTGCCGCCATGGTGCGGGCTGCCAGACGCAGGCGCACGCCATCCACGTAGTTGTTGGAGAGGAAGGTGTTGATAGGTCCGAGGTCGAAGAGGCTCTTTCTGCCATCCTTTCCTCCGCTTCCTATCTCTACATAGTTCTCCATGAGCGCCTTGACGCCAAAGATGATGTACTTGAATCCCTTGGAATTCTCCATACGGTGGATGAAGCTGTCCATCGAAGACTCACTCTTGGTGAGATCCACCTGTCGGTACTTGTTCCAGTAAGCCTCATCACGGTTCATCGCATCCATATCATGCCTTACCTTCGCCTTGCCCTTGAAGAGCATCTTCGGCAAAGGGTCGAAGGCGTAATCGGTGATTCGGGTGTTGCGCACCACCAGCAGGTCCTGCAGCAGCTTGTTCATGTGCATCTCTGCTATCATATCATCCTTGGTGAGCACCCACTCGCCATTGTCGAGCTTGGTATATTCCTGCTCAATCTTCATGTCCTTCACCCAGTTGACGGCTGAATTGTGAGGCATGTAGAGATTACATTTCTTGACGTGCAGGGTACTGTCGGCAAGCACATAGAGCTCGCCTCGGAATCCGAAGTCCTGACTGTTGGCTGGGATAAACTGCAGATGATAGCAGAGGTCGCGGTTCACATACACCGTATCTTCTATATAATAATGATAGAAGCTGATGGCTGTTCTGCCCAGCGGAGATGGGAACGGATACTGGAGCAGTCGCACGTAGTCATCATAGATATCCACATCGGTAAAGACATCCTTGATGGCTGTATTCAGGATTTCTCCGGTCTGGATCACCTGTCCGATACCATTGCTCTGCTGACCCTTGATGATATCCTTTTCGCTCTTCGGGTCCTTGCGGTAAACGTGCTGCGAAACGGTCTCATCGATGCTTACCGGCAGGGTGAGCTTGCCGTTGTAAGGCGAAAGCTCTACCTGGTCGAGGAGATACTGTCGCTTGCTGAAGAACTTGCCCTCCATCTGTTCCTTGGTGATATCATTGAGTGCAAGGGTGATCTTCTGATATTTATCATACTGATAATAATCATAGTTGCTGAGGTCGCTCTTCTTCTTGGCAGCGATGACACGTCGCATGAGTTCCACGGCAGGGTTATCCTTGCGCTTGTATCTTCCCTTCTTCGATTTCACCACGACTTCTCCCAGCTTGTGGGAATCGTCCTTGAGCTTGATTTCGAGGAAGCTGGTTTTCTCATCTACCTTGACCGTTGTGGTCTTGTAGCTCAGAGCACTGACGGTAAGCATCAGTCCCGGCTTCTTTTCGATGGTAAACTTACCTTCTCCATCACTGGAAACGGCAATCTTGTGTCCCTTGTACTGCACGCTTGCATACGATACGGCAAAGCCGTCATCGTCGATGACACGACCTGTTATCTTCTGCTGCGCCATCATCTGGAGTGTAGAAACCACCAGGAGGACGAGCACCAAATACAATTTTCTTATACCTTTCATTACCTTATTATATATATAGGGGCCTTGCGCCCATTATTAATCATTCTCTACTTTCAGGCTGCAAAGTTATAACATTATTCGTAAATAGCTGCAAAAACCTATTATATATTTCAGTTTTTTATGAGATTTTCAGAAATTCCTCCATCTCAGAGAGTTTCTTGATGATGCCATCGGGGATGGATTCATCCACCTTCTTCTCTTCCCACTGCAATCCCTTGATCCATAGGGTGTGACAACCCAGCTTGTGGGCAGGAACGATATCCTTGCCATAGGTATCGCCCACTACGAGCACCTGAGAGGCAGGAAGATCAAGGGCACAGACTCCGAGGGCGAAGATGGCTGGGTTAGGCTTGCGCACCCCCACTACTGCCGATTCTATCACGTCCTCGAAATAGCCATCAATTCCAGCATCCTTCAATACCTGATTGATGTTGCCGTAGAAATTGGAAACCAGCACCATTGGATAACCCTTCTGCTTCAGATGCTCCAACACCTGCTTGTTTTCATTCAGGAGAGCAAGGGTCTTGGCATTGATATAGCGAGCCATATCCCCAGCAATCTGATGAATTTCAGAATCAGAAAGGGAGAGGAAAAGGCTTTCTGATGAAGCATTAGAATCTTTTCCGGGATTCCCAAGCTTCGCCTGTTTCTCAGAATCATCCTTTCCTGTCTCCAGCAATTCCTTTCCTGCCAGGAAATTCAATTCCAGGATCAGTTTTTCTCTGAGAATATCCTCGAAATGGAAATCAGGAGTCACGATGGGATTCACAGCCAGTGCTCGCTCACCATACACGTAGGCATCGCGAAACGCCTGCTTGTGGATACTTACTCCTGGCTCTACTTCCTCGTCATCAGCCACACCGATGCCGAAGTGCTCGTAGCCCTGCCACAGCACTTCCGACCAGTGGTCGCCCCTGGTATCGAGCGTGCCACCATAATCAAAAATGATTCCTTTTATATCCAGTACTTTCATTATTTTCCTTTATTAATTGTTTGCTGCTGGCTCTTCTGATCAGCCTCGTATTCTTCCTGAATCTTCTTCAGATCCTTGTTTCCCACCTTGATGAGCAGAATGCCGATGGCTATCCATACCAGCTCACGGATTCGGGTGATGAGACCGGTATATACACCCAGGGCACCCGTAAGATGCAGGCCATCCACCGCCAAGGCAAGACCACCCTCTCGGGCTCCCAACTGCATAGGAGAGAAGAAGATGAGGTTGCTGAAAAGCGATGAGAAGGCAAGAATCAGAATACTGTCGGCGATGCTGATATCCGCAGCAAAAGCCTTCAGGATAAGATAAATCTCCAGGCTCTGGAGCACTCTCGCCATCACCTCGAAGAAGAGGGAACTGTAGAAGGTGCTCTTGTGCTGACCATGCAGCAGGGCTATCTGCGAATCTATCTGCTCCAGGGTCTCCTGCTTCTCCTGCGCAAACCGCTTAGCCCAGTTCTTCACGAAAGGAATATGGGTGAGCAGACGGATGCCCTTCTGCGCCATTCCCGTCTTGTAACCGCGGGCGAAGAAGTAGATGCCTAGCAGGCAGAAGGCTGCGATGAAGCCCAGCATGATGCCCATAGGGACACCTATCGGATACAGGGCGATATAGAGAAATGTAGAAAGGAACCAGAACCAGAAATGGGAGAAGATGTGCATCATCACATAGAGAATGACCGATGATGTAGCCTTGCTCACACCCGTAAAAGGCTTCAGCTCCATAATGCGGTAAGGTTCGCCGCCCATCAATCCGCAGGGAGTGGTGTAGTTCAGGGCAAATCCGCTCACGGTGAGCTTATATACTCGCCAGAACGAGAGTCCCTTCACCCTACCCTCGTCGTTGATGATGAGCCACCAGGAAACGGTGTTCACCCAATAAACCACGAGCCACAGACCGAGAATCAGCGGGAAATAGATGCCCGCCTGCTTCAGATAGCGCCAGATATCGGTATAGTCCATATCCATCGTGCAGAGCATAATGATGATGGCGATAATACCGAACGCCATGAATATATTTCTGAACTTGTTATTCATATAAGTATTTGTTATTGTTTATGCCTCATACTCTCCCTTCAGGACCTTCTGGTTGAGCTTCAAACAAAGACGCTCGTGGGTTCCTCTCATATAGAAGAAAATCAGGCTGAACACGGTAATTTCGACAGCTGGATAAAGCCATGGAAGACCTATCAGGATAGAGATAAACAGCGTGATGCTGCGCCAGTTGAAGGTGAGGATATTGGCATATTTCATCAGTGGAAGACTACCCGCACGGAAGTCGGCACGCAACTGTTCCGGCAACTGCTGCGGATATCTTTCGCGCAGGTTTCTCTTGAATATCTGGAAGATAGGAGTATCCCGCTCCTGTCCCAAGGTATAGTTCTTGTAGAAGAACTGGAAGAGCTTCTGCACAGGCTCCTTCTTCCATTTCATCTGCTTCCACAGATCTACCTGCTTGCTGGCATCGTCCAGTTCGCTTCCCTCCTTGCCTTTCAGGAAGAAGAGGTGAATCTGACGGTAGTAGTCGGCAAGACGGCTCTGAATGGCATGGCAACCGAAACCGGCAACGATGCAGAGTGCCCAGATTTTCCAGCCCCACTCCGGCATCAGACGGAAGGAGATGGCGAAGTAGATGCTGACAAACCAGAAGTCGCCAGCTGCGCCATCCAGGATTCTGCCCAGGGCACTCTTCTGATTGGTGAGTCGTGCCAGCTGACCGTCGCAACTGTCATAAACATTAGCCCAGATGAGCAAGAAGATGCCCAAGATGTTGATTGCCAAATCATCGAAATAGAAGCAGATACCCGCTCCTACGCCGAGGAAGATGGAAAGAATGGTCACCACGTTTGGGGTGACGTGAAGCATGCGGAAGAATCGCGCCCACTGGTAGCCAATGGGGCGATAGAAGTAAATATCAATGTGCTCCTCGGTATCCGCTGATTTCAGAGAAGCCTTAAATTCCTGATTCATCTTTTTTATTTTTATTCTTGTATCATTTTTGTTGCTATATAGAACGCAGCCTCATCACGGCATGGCGCAAAGCTAGGCCAGTCGTTGAAATCGATAATGCGGATGCTGCCATCCTCGCTGACCACACAGTCGCCGCCATATACCGGCACATTCAGCATGTCGGCAGCCTTGTCAGCCTCAGCCTTCAGAGCCTCGGCATCGAAGGCGATGCCTTGCGCCTCGCCATTGATCACCTCCAGTCCGAACTTGGAGCGATGGCCGCATTTCGATGGATAGAACCAATAGAAGAAATCGGTACCCGATACGCCGTAGAACTTGATGAGGTCGCCCTTCAGGTGCTCATTCACCACCACCGACGTGATGCCACGCAACCAGAATTCCTTCAGCAGCGCCTCAGCCTCCTGCTCGTTCTGCACATAACAGGTATCCTCCTTCTGCTGCGCACAGCCGTCGCCACGCTTCAGCCAGCAAGGATAGTGGATATCCTTCACCATCTCCCCGTTTCTGCCGATGATGCGGCTCTCGGGAGTAGCGATGCCTCCGGCGATGAAACGCTCGGTCATGATGCGGCGGATGCAGCGGTTTACACCCAGACTGGAGTTCACCACCAATACGCCTTCCTCCTCTATTCTGCCGAGAATATCGAGTGCCTGCTTGCTGCGTGCCATCGAGAAGAAGCCATCCACGCCCACTGTCACACGGCAGCGAGGCCATCCGTAGGCTCTCTCCAATACAGTTGCCTTGCGGCAGAATTCCTTCTCGCACATCAGCATCACCTGCGCACCGAGTGCCTCCAGCTGCTGTTTTACGGCATTCATGATGGCAGCATCGTTATCCACGCAATTAGGCGAGAACTCGTTGCCGCGGCATACCCCCACCAGGGTCTTACCCTCCAGCGGATGGATGAAAGCCTCGGCCTTCGCAATATCCTCCTTGTGATCTACATCGAGAATCTTGTTGATAGGATAAGCCTCCAGCTTCAATCCCTCTACCACCAGCTGGCGCTGGAAGTTGCGCATACGGCTCATGCCTTGCTCCATACAATGGTCGAGCACATCGAGCGCCTTGTCGCCCAGACAGTAGATGCCACCCGAAATCAGATGGTCATCGCCCTCCTGCTTGTCGTGGAAGCCCGTGATACGTGGTTTCTTGTGCGAACCCTGCTTGTCGAGCAGACTGGCACCCTCGGCATCCGCCTGATCCTCTACGCCAACCCACAGCGGTTTTTCATCATCCACGTATGGGGTGACAGCCATGCAGCCGTCAATATCCTTTGCCTCCTGGAAGTGGCGGATATACTTCTTGAACTCCTCCTCACGGAAGATGGTATCCACGGTGGTGAGGCAGAAGCGCTCGCCACGGAGATATGGCGAGAGGGCATGCAGACTGTGCATGGAACTAGGAGTGGTCTTCACCACCAAGCGCAGAGGCACCGGCAGCTTCATCTGCTCCAGATGTTCACGCACCGCCGTGCTCCATTCGTTGACAATCACTACGATTTCGGTAGCACCGCAATCTACGAAGATGCGTAGAAGGCGCTCTATCATCGGTTCGCCGCATACCGGCACCAGGGGTTTAGGCTGTTCCACGCCTTCCTGTGCCAATCGGCTTCCCTCGCCTGCGGCTATAACTGCAAATCTCATTCTATTTCTAATTATTTTTATTTTTCTTCAAATTCCTATAACTTTCTTCTGTAGCAGCGGCGGCGACGGTGCTGCACGCTTTCCAGATACTGCCACTGGCTCTGCACTCCCTTGTTGCTCTCCATCTGCGGCATCGCCTCCGCCCATTTGAAACCGTAGCGGTGGTACTGCTCGATGAGGTCGGCGAAGATGAGGGCATTGGCACCCTTGCTGCGGTATTCCGGCAACACGCCGATGAGCACCAGATCCACGGTATCGGTGGCATGGCACTTCATCACCCGCAGGAGTCGCAGCCATCCCCAAGGGAAGAGCTTGCCGTTGCGGTTCTTCTGCAGCGCCTCGGTCATGGATGGGAAGGATACGCCGAAACCGATCAGGCGGTTGTTGTCGTTGCCATCTACCACACCGGTGATGAGGTTCATATCCGCCATCTTGATATACGAATCCACATACCCGTCGATCTGTCGGTCGGTGAGTTGCTGGAAATCGTAGAGATCCTTGTAGGTTTCGTTGACGATGCGGAAGACTTCCCTGCCCATGCCGCCCTGAACCAGTTCGTGCTTGGTAAACTTATGCACGTGCAGATTGTAGCGGCTCTCGATGAACTGGGCTGTCTTGGCAAATTTCGGAGGAGTTACCTCAGGCACCTTGATGCGGTACTCCAGCCAGTCGTTGTCCTTCTGGAAGAGCTCCAGAGCATCCATGTGCTTGGGATAATAAGGGTAATTGTAGTTGACGTACATGGTGGATTTCTCGTGGAATCCTTCGATGAGCATTCCTTCACGGTCCATATCGGTAAAGCCAAGTGGCCCTACCAATTCTTCCATGCCACGCTCTCTGCCCCAGTGGGCTGCGGCATCCAGCAGCATACTGGAAACCTCGAGGTTATCGATAAAGTCGAACCATCCGAAGCGCACCTGCTTCTTGTTCCACTGGTCGTTGGCACAATGGTTGATGATGGCGGCAATGCGGCCTACCACCTTCGGGATGCTGTAGTCGATAGCCAGGAAATATTGCGCTTCGCAGAAGTCGAAGGCAGGATTCTTGCCTTTGCTCAATGTATTCCACTCGTCAAAACGCAAGTAAGGAACGGCATATTTGCTACCTTCATAAAGGTCGTAATAGAACTGTATGAAAGTTCTCAATCCTTTCTTGGTAGTAACGGGTATGATTCTAATATCACTCATTGATCTGATTTTTTCTAAAACTTTTTGCTCTGATTTTTCTTTTTATAATAATGTATCATCAGAAAAACGGTGCAAAAGTACGAGTTTTTTCCGAGATGGCAAACGAAATCATTGTTTTTTTTCCTGCCGAGCGTTAAAATCATCGAATATTTCCCCCCTTTCGGAAATAAAGCAGTAACTTTGCAGGCTGAAAAGATTCAAGAATACAAGGAGATAAGAAGAAGAATTACAGGAGAAAGAATATGAAGAAATCAAGAGATAATTATACATTCCTGACCCATGCACCGGTGCATCGGGTGATTTTTACGATGGCGATACCTACCATTATCAGCATGTTATCGACGAGTATGTACAACCTCGCCGACACCTACTTCGTGGGCAGCATCAATACCCAGAGCGTGGCAGCGGTAGGCGTTTCCTTCGCCATGATGTCAGTAATCCAGGCCGTTGGTTTCCTCTATGGTCATGGCTCCGGCAACTATATTTCCCGAATGCTGGGAGCCAAGGAGGTGGAGAAGGCGAAGAAGATGGCATCCACGGGCTTCGTGCTGAGTTTCCTGACGGGACTTCTCATCGCCATTCTTGGACAACTTTTCCTTACACCACTGTGCATTCTTCTGGGTTCCACCCCCACCATCCAGCCCTACGCCGAGCGCTATCTCGGCATCATCCTGCTGGGTGCTCCCTTCATGACAACCTCTCTGACCCTCAACAACCAGATGCGCTTCCAGGGCAATGCGATGTATGCAATGAAGGGAATCATGTCGGGAGTGCTCCTCAACCTGATTCTGGCTCCACTGCTTATCATTTATTTTGCCTTAGGCATCACAGGAGCCGCCATCGCCACCCTCATCAGCCAGTGCTTCGGCTGCACCATGCTTTTCTGGATGTCACACAAGGGTCAGAACATCCGAATCCATCTGCACAACTTCACGCCAACCAGGGCTTACATCAAGGAGATTATCTTTGGCGGCACGCCTTCCTTATCAAGACAGGGCCTGGGAAGCATCGCCACGCTGGTGCTGAATGTGGCAGCAGGAGCCTACGGCGATGCAGCCATTGCGGGTATGAGCATCGTGACGAGAATCTCGTTCTTCACCTATGCCGTGGTCATCGGACTGGGGCAGGGTTTCCAGCCGCTCTGCGGTTTCTGTTATGGAGCCAAGTTGTACGACCGCGTGAAGGAGGCATTCTTTTTCTGCATCAAATGCGGCACGGTATTCCTGGCGGTTTGTGCCGTTTTCGGCTTCCTTTTCTCCGAGCCTATCATCGAACTCTTCCGTGATGATGCCAGCGTGGTAGCCGTGGGTTCCGTTGCCCTGAAGTGGCAGGTTATCAGCTTCCCTCTGGTAGCCACCATCGTGCTGACGAATATGCTGATGCAGACCATCCGCAAGCCCGTACGTGCGAATATCGTGGCAGCAGCACGTAGCGGTTTGTTCTTCATTCCGCTCATTTTCATCCTCCCTCATTTCTTCGGATTACTAGGCGTAGAGATGTGTCAGGCGTGGGCAGATATCTGTTCCTTTCTCGTGGCGATACCGATAGCCTGGAGTGCATTCAGGGATATGAAATTTCAGAAACGCTAAAAAAATCACAAAAAACAAGAACGAATTCTTTGCAGTTCAAGAAATTAATCGTATCTTTGCAGTCGAATTTTATTGATACATGAAGAAAATGAGTAAAGATACACTAACTCATCAGCTGACAGAGACTATCGACGAGCTTTCAAGCGCCGAATCGCTGAAGGGTCTCTTCCATCAGCATCGAGACGGAAATCCACTTCCTTCGGGCAAGGCGCTCGAAGACATCATCAATCTGTCTCGTTCCATCCTCTTCCCGGGATATTTCGGAAACTCATCCGTGAATATCTCTACCATCAAATACCATATCGGAGTAAGAGTTGAGAAACTCTACGAGATGCTCGCAGAACAGATTCTCGCCGGACTCTGCTTCGCCAACGACTGCGAATCGGAAACCCAGGCAGAACTGCAGCACCAGCGCGCCAAGGCAGGCGTCATCGCCGCCAAAGCCATCATGGAATTTCCCAAGCTCCGCAAGATTCTCGCCACCGACGTAGAGGCAGCCTACAACGGTGACCCGGCGGCGATGAGCCACGGTGAAATCATCTCCTGCTATCCCGTGATCAAGGCTTTAACCAACTATCGTATCGCTCATGTTCTGCACAAGCTCGGCGTGCCACTCATCCCAAGAATGATGACGGAGCTGG
>ERZ1023674.254-NODE-254-length-14106-cov-44.212796_pt1 | contig 14106 bp, 14 predicted proteins | sample MGYA00380343_ERZ1023674 | MGnify/ENA primary metagenome ERZ1023674 (study PRJEB33179, sample SAMN07448985) | human gut metagenome | biome: Human-gut; feature: Human associated habitat; material: Faeces | host: Homo sapiens | place: India: Bhopal | collected...
GGCAATGGGAATGTCTTGGTCACAAATTATGCAGGCTACCGGATTGACAGAAGAACAATTGAAACAGCTTCATTAATTTAATAGTACATAGATAGTGTTACTAGCATTTGGAATAATATTTTTGGGTAACTTTGGTTGCTTTTGTTAAAAGCATCTTCTTCATGGATGGTGAAGGAGGTGCTTTTCTTATTTTCATTAGGCAGTTTTTCCCAAGATTCCCACGATTTTTCCCAACGTTGGGAAAAATGAGGGATTTTTTGGGGGGAAAGGGAATGATTTTTCTCTTTTCTTTACTTTTTAGCTCTCTTTTTTTTCTTCTTCTTACTTTTTCCCAAGAAATGCCCGATTTTTCTCAAAATCACGGGTTTTTCGGGGAAGTTGTGGGAAAAGGATTGTTTTGCCTTGGTTTTCGCAGTACTTTTGCAACGTCGAAGAAACAAGACAACGCCAAAATGGTTTGGTGATCTTGAAACCTCTTCTTCATTATATAATATGTATGCTCAGATTTTGAGAGTGGTGCAGCAGGGCGAGGCTTTTGCCGTGCAGAGCCAGAAGAGTGAGAACGGACAGATGATGAAATGTAACATCATCCTGCAGGAGTTGGGTGGCAAGTACGAGAACCAATATGCTGCGGCAATGCTGGGCAATATCGCCCAGTGCAAGTTTGCTCCGGGCACGATAGTGGCGGTTACGCTCCGATTCATGGCTCATGAGTATAATGGTCAGGTTTATCAGGATATCCTCGTAACGGATATTGAAAAGCTGGGCAAGTAAAGCAGAGGCTTGATAAGCTCGGCAAGTAATGAATCTTGAATTGAAATAGGTGGAGTAAGAATTGTCCCGGGATAATTTGCGCAAACTGAAACTTACGACACTTCTTTCGTTCATCCTTATTTTAATTGAAGATTTTATGAAAAAGGGACAGAATAAGCAGGTAAATAACCAGCAGGTGAATAATAATGGCTGCCAGCACGTGCAGCTGGGTGGTATGGCTTTCTATGATGAGAGCAAGTGTTTCCTCTTTGCGCCTAATGAGCACGGAGGGGGAGAGAAGGTGCAGGGATTCCGTTCGCAGGGCGTTGCCCAGCAGCTTTCGGATGGTACTTTTGATTTCGTGGTTAAACCACGAATCCGCTCGCAGTCGGTGCTGATCAGAAAGTTGGCGCATGGTCGTGTGAGCAAGACCAAGGATGGAGCCATCCAGCTCACCTTGAAGGTGTTCTGTGATGAAGGAATCAATATCGGAAGTGCGCTGGTGAAGGAAGCTGAAGAGGCTGCTGAGGCTGTAGTGGATTATCAGTTGAAACGATAGAAAATGGTTGTTCAAATTAAAATGATTAGATGTTCAACCCAAATAGATGTTCAACCAAAAAGATAAGTAGAAACACATAGATGAGTTGCTATTTAATAAGGGTGGAGAACGGGCACAAGGTGGCCCGCTCCATCACCTCGGAAGAGGATTACAGAAAGATTCGTGGAAGCTATGAACAGAAGGCGAACTTGCGACTGGCTCGCGAGGGGAACGACGGGGCGAAGCGAAGACTGGTGCAGTTTAACTACTCCGGGCATTATCCGCAAGGGGTGGTGAAAGGCACAAAGTTGCCTAGCCGGGCTTTCGGCTTCGACCTGGATGATAAGCAGGATTTCGAGAAGGCGGCTAAGCTGATGCTGCAGGAACCGGAAAAGTACGGTCTGCTGATGCTGGAACGCAGCGCACGACAAGGTGGCCATGCGGTTTGCAAGCGAGAGATGGGCAAGACTATCCTGGAGAACCAGGTAAGAATTGCCAAGATGATGGAGTGCGAGATGGATACTTCGGCACATGATATTAACCGAGTTTATTTCACAACTTCTGCTGATGCTGAAGATTTGCTCTATCTATCGCCCGAACTCTTCAAGGATGATTATGAGGAAGCTGCCGTGGCGGCTGAAGGTAAGGTGCTGGAAGAGCGTGAGAAGTATGGGCAGGAGGAGCTGCCTCCTGGGGCGCATAAGGCGAACAAGCATTACAAGCCTTGGTTAGAGAAGATTGAAGAGAAGGTCTTGAATCCTCAGAATTCTCAAAATTCTCAGAATTCTCCAAAGGTTCAAGCCTCTCAGAATTCTCAGAATACTCAGAATTCTTCTAAGAATCAGGCTCAGCCTGTTTCTCCTTCATCCTCCTCAGCTTCATCCTCATCACCTTCATCCACTTCATCATCCAGTAATGATTACCTCGGAATCCCATATTCCGAAATCATCCAGAAGTGGTGGCAGATGTATAATGACGGGCATGAGCCAGTTCGCTCCAACCGCAACACGCTGACCTTTGAGCTTGCCGTGAACCTTCGCCACATCTGTGGCTTCGACCGCAATCTGATGGCGCAGGTAATTCCCTGCTACGATGGCTTCCCAGAGCAGGAGAAGATGGCTTGTATCAACTCGGCGCTGAACGAGAAAATCACCCAAATGCCTAAGCGACTGAAAGATGTACTCGCTGCCATCCGACAGGAAAAGCTTAAGCTGGGGGCTGCTAAGGGCGGAAATCTGGAAGACAATGAGGCGTTGGTCAATGCGCTGGATGAGGCGAATGCCCAGGACGATCTGTTTTATTACAACGCACTGCCCAAAATGCCACTGGGCGTGAAGGATTCGCTGGATGCTGTGGGGCCGGCACTGGCAATGCCCGTGATTACCGCCATCTGTCCGGCAATCGGAATGCTGGCTACGGGCGTAAAGGTTGCCGTTCACGGCAAGATGAACTCGCTGAACCTCATCTCCTACATCGCCGGTGATTTCGCCTCTGGAAAGGGAAGCATCGACCCCGTGGTGGATGCATGGACTTCGGAAGTGAAGGATATGGACAAAATGTATCAGCAGAAGGAAGACGAATGGCGAGCCAAGAAGCGTGCGGCGAAGAACAAGAAGGAGCAGCCGGAAGAGCCGAAACTGCCCGTAAGATGCCTGACACTGAACAATACCGTGGCGAATCTGGCTGAAAGATTGGCTAATACGGAAGGCAAGCACGCCTTCTCGTTTACTCCGGAAGCTGACACGGTGGCGCAGAAATGGAAATCGGCAATGAGCGATTTTTCTGTGATGTTAAGACAGGCTTACGACGGTACGAGCTACGAGCGTGAGGCTAGAAGTGCAGACGCAGTGAATGTTCACATAGACAGACTGTTATGGAACGTGGTGATGTGTGGAACGCCCGATGCGCTCTATAGAGTGGTGAACAATTATACGGATGGTTTTCAGAGCCGTATTACCGTGGCAAGAACCCCGGACAATACGTTTACTCCGTTGACGGATAATCTGTATGTGCTCACCGAACGCCAGCGCGACCGCATCATCCAGGTAGCCCATCTGCTGCCTCTGATGGAAGGCGAGGTAGAACTGCCGAAACTGGAAGCCAAGGGTAGGGAATGGCTGGAGCAGATTCGCCTGGAGACGATGAAGAATGATGACAAGGTGAAAGCCCGTCAGCGTTTTCGAATCTGTCCTACTACGATGAGAATGATGACCTGCATCCTGCTCTGCAAGGTGGCAGAATCGCTGATTCAGAAGCACGGTTTCCAGGGAGCGGAGAAGCTGTTGAAGCAGAATCCGCAGGCGTGGAAGGATTTGATAGTGAAGATGCAGACGCCTACCATGTTGGGCGTGTTCAATGTGCTGGCTGATTATCAGTTGGACAATGCACTTTACTTCTTCCGCTCCCGCATCGAGGATGCTTTCTCGTCGAAGGATTATTGCGGACAGTCGCCATACGACCGCACTCGCAGGGGTAGAAACGATTCCATCTTCGAGCGTCTTGACGTAACCTTCTCCTTCGACCAGGCTCAGCAGCAGAGCATTTCCGTGAAAGGGGCGAGTGCTACTCATGAGTCGGTGAAGCAGATGTTGAAGAACTGGAAGCAACAGGGCTTGATAAGCGTGTTGCCAGACAAGCGTTATCAGAAAGCATCACCTACCGTTTAAAAACGTGTCATTAAGGGTCAGTGTCATTAAGGGTCATTAATAAATTAATTATAAATTATCATGAATATTACTATATTTCGCCGTCGCTTCACTCCATGGGGTGTAGATGGCACATTGGTTATTAACGGAGTATATTTCACCGGCACCGTAGAACATCCTAAGAAATTCCTGCCTGCAGGTCATTACAAGATTGCTCCTGTTCCTATCAAGTTTCAGAAGAAAATTGAGGTAGAGATCAAGGAGACTGAAGAGGAGAAGGAGAAGAATAAGACCAAGGGTGAGAAGAATGAGAAGAAGTTTAAGACAGAGATTGTAGAGGAGGTAAGAACCATGCCTACGATTCTGCAGGAGAAAGGCCGAGTTTCGAAGAAGCCTGTGATTCGCAAGCCTTATCTTAAGCCAGGCTTCGGTCCCTTTGCCCTGAAGTATGGAAGCATCGTGATGGGCAAGTCGTTGAAGACGGGGCTTGTGGCTAACAACGAGGAGAAGTTTCAGGAGTTTTGCGACATGATCAGTGATGCTTTGCAGAAAAAGGAAAGAGTGACGCTGGTTATCAAGAACTGGGGTAAAGACGATATTCCTAAAGAGTATATGGTTGTTCTTCCCAATAATGTTCCTGCGAATAATATTCCTTCAACTAACAATCCCCAATAATTATACATTGTACATTATGATATTATGCGTAAGATTAAGGAAATCATCATTCATTGTAGTGCGACCCGAGAGGGTCGCAACTACACAGTAGCCGATATCGACCGTTGGCATCGTGAGCGTGGCTTTTTCAGCATCGGTTATCATTTCGTGATTTATCGTGACGGCAGTATCCACGTGGGCAGATCAGTAGAAGAGGTGGGTGCCCACTGCAAGGGTCACAACACCGTGAGCATCGGAGTATGCTACATCGGCGGCTTATCCCAGACTGGCAAGCCAAAGGACACCCGAACCCCCGAGCAGAAGGCGGCGCTGAAAGCGCTGATTGAGCAGCTGAAGGAGGAATATCCCGAGGCGACGGTTCATGGACATAATGAATTCTCAGCCAAGGCTTGTCCTTGCTTTGATGTGAAGGAGGAGTTCGGGGAGTAGAAACAGAAAAGAGGGTGCGTCATAAATCCATGACGCACCCTCTTGTTTAATTATTTTCTTTAAAGATTTCTTTCTTCAAATAATAACTTCTTCAAAGCTTTACTTCTTCAACCATTTATCCAGCCATCCGAAGAAGGTGCGCTGCCAGAGCACGCCGTTCTGTGGCTTTAATACCCAGTGGTTCTCATCAGGATAGATGAGGAGTTCGGCTGGAATACCGCGCATGCGGGCTGCATTGAAGGCACCCATGCCCTGGTTGGCGTTGATGCGGTAGTCCTTCTCGCCATGGATACAAAGAATAGGAGTATCCCACTTGTCTACAAACTTATGAGGACTGTTCTCGTAAGTCTTCTTGGCGTTGGCACTCTGGTTCTTGTTCCAGTAAGCATCCTCGTATTCCCAGTTAGAGAACCAAGCCTCCTCTGTATCGGTGTACATGCTCTCCAGGTTGAAAGCACCATCGTGAGAGAGGAATGCCTTGAAACGCTTGTTGTGATGACCGGCGAGATAGTATACTGAGAAACCACCGAAGCTGGCACCTACACAACCCAAACGATCCTTGTCTACGTAAGGAAGATTGTTGGCAGCATCATCAATAGCTGAAAGATAATCGTTCATGCACTGGCCTGTCCAGTCGCCAGAGATCTCTTCGTTCCATGCGCTTCCGAAACCAGGGAGACCGCGACGGTTAGGCAATACGACTACATAACCATTGGCTGCCATGATCTGGATGTTCCATCGGTAGCTCCAGAACTGGCTTACCGGACTCTGAGGACCACCCTCGCAGAAGAGAAGAGTAGGATACTTCTTGTTGGCATCGAAATTAGATGGCAACATGATCCATACCAGCATCTGCTTGCCGTCGGTAGTCTTCACCCAGCGCTGCTCACACTTACCCATATTCAACTGGTTCAGAATGTGGTCGTTCTCGCGGGTAATCTGCTCTACCTTGGTACTCTTGGCATTCTTGCCTGGAGTTACGATGTAGATATCTGTAGGATGACTCATGCTAGCCTTGGTAGCGAGAAGCTTGTTGCCGTTGTTGGCAAGTGAGATGCTTCCGTAGTCAGCCCACTCGTTGGTAATCTGCTTTACTTCGCCCTTGAAGTTTGCCTGATAGAGGTTCAGGGTTCCGTGCCATACGCCGATGAAGCTGAGGCTCTTGTTGTCCTTGTTCCATACGAAGCCCTCTACGCTAGAGTCGAACTTCTCTGATACATAGTTCTTCTTGCCGGTAGCGAGTTCGTAAACACAGAGGCGGTTGCGGTCGCTCTCGTAGCCATCGCGGGCCATGCTCTGCCAAGCGATGTACTTGCCGTCAGCAGAGAACTGAGGGTTCACGTCGTAACCCGGATTGTTCTTCAGATTCTCAGGAGCGTTGACAGCCTGGTTCTTCATGCTCTTGGTAGCATCAATCTTAGGCTCTACATAGCCAGCCTCCTTGCAGAGGTTCTTGGTCTCGCGCGTACCTATATTATATAGGTAGATATCAGAGTCGGTAGAGATGGCATACTGAACGCCCTCTTTCTTGCGGCAGGTATAGGCGATGGTCTTGGAATCCGGACTCCATGCCAGCTGCTCGATGCCACCGAATGGAGCCATAGGACACTCGAATGGTTCATCCTTCAGGATGTCTTCGCCGGCGTTGATGGTACCGTCTTCAGCCACATCAGCCACGAAAGGATGGAGAAGGCTCTCTACGTAGTGGTCCCAGTGGCGATAGTTCATATCAGTTACGAGACGGCCGGTAGCCAATGGGAGATCAGAAGGATTCTCCTTGATGGTTCCGTGGTAAGGGAGTTCCTTGATGAGGATTACCTTCTTGCCGTCAGGGGAGAAGCGGAAGCCCTGGATGCCCAACTTGTCGTTGGTGAGCTGCTTGCGGCCGGTGCCGTCTGGGTTCATGCTCCAGAGCTGGCCTCCGCGGATGAAGGCAATCTTCTCTCCGCCCTGAATCCATGCCGCATCGGTCTCGCTCTTGGCATCAGTGGTCAGTGCCTTCTGGTTCTTGCCGTTGGCATCCATGATGAAGAGCATCTGATGGCTCTTGTTTTCCTTCACGCTGTAGTAACCTACCTGGTAAACCACCTGCTTGCCGTTAGGCGAAGCTTCGGCGCCACCAATTCTTCCCATCGCCCAAAGAGCTTCTGGGGTCATCAGGTGGTTTTCCACCTTGATGTTGTTCTTTTCAATCATAGTCTGTGCATCGGCTGAAGTTGCGCTCATGGTGAGTGCTGCTGCAGCCAGAATCATTGCTTTAATCATATTTTTGTGATTTTATTGAATATTCGGTGCAAAGTTACTGCAAAAAATCGATTTGGCGAAAGGATTGCGAGTTTATTTCTCATTCTTGTGGCTTATCTGTCACTTTTTAGAAACTTTATCTTCATATTTGTCTCGTAATTCAATAGTTTTTTGTAATTTTGCAGGCGATTTGTTTTTTTAACGATAAGGATATAGAATTCAACTCAAAGAAAGATAACACAATATGAAGTTAGGATTTGACAACGAGAAGTATTTGAAGATTCAATCCGAGCACATCAAGGAGAGAATCTCTAAGTTTGACGGAAAGCTTTACCTGGAATTGGGAGGTAAGCTTTTCGATGACCACCACGCCAGCCGCGTTTTGCCGGGTTTCCAGCCTGATAGCAAACTGCGCATGTTCCAGAAAATCAGCGATAGCATCGAGATTGTTATCGTAATCAGTGCCGCCGACATCGAGAAGAACAAGAAGCGTGCCGACCTGGGCATTACTTACGATGAGGACGTGCTGCGCCTTCGTGGCGAGTTCCAGAACCGTGGCTTCATGGTGGGCTCTGTTGTCATCACCCATTATAACGGTCAGCCTGCAGCCATCGCCTTCAAGCAGCGCCTGGAGCGTGAGGGCATCAAGACTTTCTGCCATTATCTCATCGAGGGTTATCCTCATGATGTGGATCTCATCGCTTCTGACGAGGGCTTCGGCAAGAATGATTATGTGGAGACCGAGCGTCCGCTGGTGATTGTTACTGCTCCGGGTCCTGGTAGCGGCAAGATGGCAGTCTGCCTGAGTCAGCTTTATAACGAGAACAAGCGTGGGGTGCGTGCGGGTTATGCCAAGTTTGAGACTTTCCCTGTATGGAATCTCCCGTTGAAGCATCCGGTGAACATCGCCTACGAGGCTGCTACTGCCGACTTGAACGATGTGAACATGATTGACCCATTCCATCTGGAAGCATACAACAAGATTGCCATCAACTACAACCGTGACGTGGAGATTTATCCTGTGCTCAACGCTTTGTTTGAGGGAATCTACGGAAGCAATCCATACAAGTCGCCTACGGATATGGGTGTTAACATGGTGGGTTTCTGCATTTCGGATGATGAGGCTTGCTGCGAGGCTTCGAAGAACGAGATTATCCGCCGTTACTATGCGGCTACCAACAAGTTGGCTGCCGGTGCGTGCAACGAGGCGGAGATCAGCAAGATTCAGATGCTTTTCAAGCAGGCTAATATTACCACGGCTTATCGCAAGGTGACTGTTGCGGCTAAGGATCACAAGAAGGCGACGGGTCATACTTCTGCTGCGATTGAGTTGGAGGATGGCACGATTATCTGCGGCCACAGCAGTGAGTTGCTGGGTTGCAGTGCGGCATTGCTGCTGAATGTAACCAAGCACTTGGCGGGCATCGACCATGAGTTGAAGCTGATTCCTCAGTCGATGATTGAGCCTATCCAGCATACGAAGGTGAACTATCTGGGCGGTCACAATCCTCGTCTTCATACGGATGAGGTTTTGGTAGCTCTCTCTGTTCTTTCAGAGAATGATGAGAATTGCAAGAAGGCATTGGAGCAGTTGCCAAAGCTCCGTGGCTGTCAGGCTCATTGCACCGTGATGCTGAGTGATGTGGATCAGAAGATTTTCAAGAAGCTTGGTGTCAGCATCACCTGCGAGCCGGTATTGAAGAAGTAAATTCGGCTTGGATTCTGTTGAAGAAATAGATTCGGATAAAATAAAATACCCCCGAAAGGGTATAGCTAATCGTGAAGTTTGATTAATTATACCTTTTCGGGGGTAATTCTTTATCTTTCAATCGGCATTCCGAGCTTGGTCCAGTTTAGGATTCCGCCTTCCATATCATATACCTTGAAGCCTTGCTTCTTCATTTTCAGGCAGGCACCATGGCTTCGCTTTCCGCTTCTGCAATAGATGTAGTAGGTGCGGGATTTATCAAGCTTACTGATGCCGGCATCGAATGCTTCGGGATTGAGGTAATCCAATTGTTGGGCACCTGCCAGATGTCCTTCTGCATATTCTTTGGAAGTGCGGACATCTAGAAGGATGCTGGTTGTATCTGCCTTTGCCTGGTTGATAAAGGTCTGTGGAGCCAATACGATGATGCCGTCGGATGGGGCTGATTTTGATGATTGGCCAGCCTGTGCTGAGCAGCCGGTGGTTGATAAGCCAACAGCTGCTAAAAGTGATAAGAGTATTTTCTTCATTTCTTTTTTTTTGTTTATACTATTCTTATTTTTTGTTTTTTTATTCTCGTTTGTTCTGCTTGGCGGAAAGAATTGCAGAAATAATTGCGGAAAGAAATTATCTCAAAGCCATGACTCTGCTGAGAATCAGCTTTTTGTATTCCTTCTTCATGCTATCCGGCAGGAAAGAGGCTTCTATGAGGTCGAGCCATTTCACGATGGAGCGGCGGAACTTCTTGGCGATGTTGTTGATTACCTTTTCGCTGAGTCCTGATGCGGTCATTACCTTGATGAAATCTGCTTTCTGAATCTTTCGCTTTCTGCCATTGAGCGTCAGGGCGAGTTCTTCTGTATCTTCCGGCATTACAATCTTGGTGCAGAGAAGGTCGTAGGCAGGGGTTAAGCCATAGCCCAACTTGCGGTTGTTGTAGAGCGAGAAGTTCTTGAGGTGCATGTCGGCGTTGCCGATAATCCACGAGAAGATAACTACTTCCCAATAGTTCACGAGGTCGAGCTGCGAGAAGGAGGAATACTTTTTGATGAGTTTGGCTACCTGCTCGTAGGATCCTTTGTATTTGTATTCGGTGAGACGCTCGGACAGCTGGCACATATCCTCCATCGGTATTTTTGTTCCATCATCCAGTCGGTCTATTCTCCGGGTGATGTAGCAGAGTTCGCCATCGGCAAAGCGAATCAAGCCATGGGGAACCACGGCGATTTTGGCGGCTTCTGCGAGGTGCATCGTGAGGTCTTCTATTTCGGGAAGACAGCGATAGCGGTCGGTTTGGGGCTTGAGGATGTATTTTCCCCAAAGGCCTACAATGGTGAAGCGGGATGGTTCGTTCTTTCCGCCTGGGTTGACATCGAGCGAGAGCTTTGCCTGCACACCCGTGAGGGTGGTTTGGGCACGCACTACTTGTTTTGCCAGGTCGCCGATTTCCTTTCTTACATAGGGTAGAACAGGGGCTTCCTTAGTGCCGAAAAGTTTCTTTGCGCAAGCAGGGTGGTAATCTACCTGTCCTATTTTCAGCGGTTTATAGCAATATAGACATTTTTCCATATTTCTTTCTCCTTTCTAGTTTTGGGGTGAAGCATTTGTTCCTTCTGCAGGGGAGTCATCTACTGGGATGACGCTGACGGCTCCGATGCAATCCTTGCAGCAGGCGAGGAGGAGTGACATTCTATCCCGCTGGTTGATTTTCCAACTGCTTTCTGCGATGTTCAGCAGCCATCCTTCTGGGATTAACCCATCGAAGAAGGGAAACAGTACGGTATCGTGGTAGGGTTCGTTGGATAACGGGAGTGTGAGGCTCACGGCTTCGGCTTGACTTGATGCCAGGTAATCTGCATCATAGGCGAAGGTGAAGCCCGTTTCATCTTCCGTCAGCAGACCTACGTATTGGTTGTAGAGATAAATCTTTCCTTGTTTCATAAAATTCTATTTTTATTCTTTTTTGATAGGAACGGGACCGATTTCCTGACCGAAGAGGAGGAGGACCTGGTTTACTTTATCGAGTCGCAATGTTTCTTTTCCCTGCTCCAGTTCTCTTACGAATCTTAGGCCTACGCCCGATTTCGCAGCCAAATCTACCTGGGTCAATCCGAATTGCTTGCGCATTTCCTTGACGTATGATGATAATGTATTGCTCATATTTTATTTCTTTTATACCCTTTCGGGTAAAATTATGTTATTGGTAATACTATATTATACCCTTTCGGGGACAAATATACGAATAAAAAATGAAAATACCCCCGAAAAGGTATAATTTATAATATCATTTAACAAATTATACCTTTTCGGGGGTAATGTTATGCGTTTGTGACTGGAGTAACTTGCCGTTGGCTTTACCTAAGGCCAGATAGTCATCTATTGCGCCTTCAAAATCCCTTCGTAGTTCATTGACATCTTGACCTTCGTAGGTAATCATATCCTTGCTCATTCCGAGAACCTTGCCATATAAGCAATTGTCCTCCTCACTATAATCTACGCTACCCGTATAACCTTTATATTTTAATAATCCCATATTATGTTCCTCCTATTTATTAATATATCCATTAGCTTTTAGAAATGTGAATACTTGTCTCATAACATATCCTTTGATAATATTTGAAGGATGAGGCTTATGCATGATGTAGCTATTAAAAAAGCGTAACGAATACCTTTTCCAGGTAATCCATTACGCTTTCATTTTTATCTAGAAAACTTTATTTTCCGAGATTATTCTTCTTCTCGTTCAGTTCAGCCTGCTTACGCATCATCTCTTCCTGCTGCTTGCGCTGCAACTCCTGGAGGGCCTGCATTCTGGCCATCAAGCCGCTTGCCTTCTTAGGATTGTTTTTGTTCTCCTGATAGCGCTTCTCCAGAATGGCGAGGAGCTTCTCGTCGTTGGTGGTCTTGCGCAAGGTCCACATGATTGCGGCACTGAAGAACAATGAGATGAAATAGTAGAAGTTCAAACCTGCTGAGTAGTCGTTGAACATGAAGAAGAACATCAATGGCATGAGATACATCATCCATTGCATCATCTTCATCTGCTCTGCCTGCTGACCTACCATCTGATCACGCTGCTGGCGCATCGTCATCCATGAGTACAACAGGTTGGCTACGCAGAAGAGAATACAGGTCAAACTCAAGTGGTCGCCAATCAACCAGATGTTGGTGTTCCACTCGAAGATTGGGTCGAAGGTGCTCAAGTCGTTCATCCACAAGAACTTCTCACCACGAAGCTGGATGGCATTAGGCACGAAGTTGAACATCGCAACCCAAACCGGCATCTGAATCAGCATTGGCAAGCAACCAGACAGTGGACTAACACCATACTTGGCATATTCTGCCATCATCGCCTGCTGCTTCTGCATCTGATCCTCTGGCTTGTTGAACTGAGCGGTAGCTGCCTCGAGCTTTGGCTTCAACACACGCATCTTGGCAGAACTCATGTAGCTCTTCTTCACCATAGGGTAGGTGATGAGCTTGAGGAGCAAAGTGATGAGAATCAATACGATACCCATTGGGAATACATTGCTCAACCAATCGAATACGTAGAGTGTGAAGAAACGGTTGATCCAGCGGATGATAGGCCAGCCCAGATAAACGAGCTTCTGGAACTCCAGATCCTTGCCGAAGGTGCTCTCCTTCTCTGTATTCTTCAGAATCTGGAAGTCGTTAGGACCGAAGTAGAACTCAAACTCAGACGCCTTCTTGCCGGTTGGGTCGAAGGAAGTCTTCATCTTAGCCTGGAACTGCTTCAGGTAGCCAGTACCCTTTTCCTGAGGAATAGAAGTCATGAAGGCATCCTTGTCGAAGTTGTCCTTAGCTACCATGATGGCAGAGAAGAACTGGTTCTTGAAAGATACCCAGTCGATAGTCTCTTCAATTTTCTCGTCGATTTTCTCGCTGCCCTCGTTCAGGTGGTCGGTGCCGCCCTCTGCCTCATGATAGGTGAGGGTGGTGTAGCGGTTCTCGAACATGAAGCCACGCTCCTGCTGGCGCGCCTTGTCGCTCCAGTCGATGCTCATCTTGTTGCAGTTTGGTGAGAACAGACCAGACATTCCCTCAGCCTGCAGGCTCATGTGGAGCATGTAGCCCTTGCCCAGGGTGTAAGTCATGCTGAGGGTCTTGCCAGGGGCAGCCACAGCAGTCATGGTTACAGAGTTCTTGGTAACGTTGGATGGAGTGAAGTAGAGGTCGCTGGTGATGATGTTTGCTTCCTTTGCCTCGAGCATGAACTTGAGGCACTGGTCTTTGCCGTCGAAGAGCGTAACGTCCTTCTGGTCGGCAGAACCATCTTTCACCTCGAGGTTGTGACCCACATACCCCTTGATTACAGCTTTCTCTACAGTGCCACCCTTGGTGTTGAGAGTAAGCGCCACTTTCTCGTTTTCGAGCGTTACAGTCTTAGCCTGTCCCTTCAAAGCCGAGTAGAAGAGGGCGGTAGAGTCTGCCTCGATTTTTGCTTTTGCATCAGCCTGGCGCTTATCAGCGGCAGCCTTGCTTGCTTTTTCCATCTCGGCATGCTTAGCCTTGGCGATGGAGTCCTGAACGAATGCCGTTCTCTGTTCTTCGGCTGATGGCTGGTTGTACCAGCTGAAACCTATCAGCACTACGGCAATCAGGAGGAAACCGAAAATGTTGTTTTTATTCATTCTTATTTTTATTGTTTTATTTTCTCTGAAGAGACAGCAAACTCTATGCCTTTCTGCTGTCTGAAGAGACAGCCATCCGCTTTTTCATGATGAATGCAGCAGAATCTTAGCTCTTTTCCTGCTATTTCTTGTTAGCGATGGCGGTCTTTACAAAGTCAACAAACAGTGGGTGTGGTTTCAAAACCGTGCTCTGGTATTCTGGGTGATACTGTGTTCCTACGTACCACTTCAAGCCCGGAATCTCCACGATTTCTACCAGGTCGCTCTCTGGGTTGCGGCCCACGCACATCATGCCATGCTTCTCGTATTCCTTCAGGAAATCGTTGTTGAACTCATAGCGGTGGCGGTGGCGCTCCTGGATATGCTCCTTCTTATAGATGTTGAACACGCGACTGCCCTGCTTCAGCACGCACTCGTAGGCGCCGAGTCGCATGGTTCCACCCATGTTTGATATGTTCTTCT
>ERZ1023674.265-NODE-265-length-13859-cov-18.476021_pt1 | contig 13859 bp, 13 predicted proteins | sample MGYA00380343_ERZ1023674 | MGnify/ENA primary metagenome ERZ1023674 (study PRJEB33179, sample SAMN07448985) | human gut metagenome | biome: Human-gut; feature: Human associated habitat; material: Faeces | host: Homo sapiens | place: India: Bhopal | collected...
TGTTTACGTTCCAACCTCTCTTATTCACCTTTGGCTGCTTTAGAGCTTTATGTTATTAAAGGTTAATCACTAAGTTTCTAATTTAAATTCATCGTTAGAACGACAAAATATTCTATTCCTAAGAAGGAATTGTATAGCCAATTAGTGAGTGAAAAAATAGACTATTCCAGCTGCTATACCTATAGCAATACCTATTAAAAAACCTTCCAACCCTGTCTTTAGGATTTTTTCTTTATATTCCTTGTTCATTAGACATTCTTTACCACATAATACAATGCTGCTACAGTCACAAAACCGACGACAGCACCTACGCCAAATCCTCCTGCAAATTTTTTCATTTCGGAAGTTGTCAAATCTGTAAGTTTGTTCATAATCTTTCTGTTTTATAATTTATTTTTCTTATGATGAGAAATATCAGTATGCTATTCAAAGGCACAATGATAAGTATGCCTATTAATGGATGGTTGCAGATTATATCCAAAAACGAGAGACTATCAATGCTGCTCGGTATGCAGCATATAGAGTTGTTCGTAATATGTATTATAATCGAAGGCCACAGGCTTTGGGTTTTAAAGTATAGCCATCCCATAATTATGCCCAATGGCAATGCACTTATCATCTGTGTAAAATTCAAATGTATGATGCTAAAAGTAATAGCGGATACACCTATAGCCCACCACGGATTACTTTTCCATTTGAGTAATTCTTTCAGAAACACTCCTCTGAAGAGAAATTCTTCTGCAATTGGTTGGATAACTCCCATTGTCAATATACAGAGGAATTTTTCTTGCATTATACTCTCCAGTTCATGCTGATAGTAATTAGGTATATCTATGACAGAGCCTACTATTATAAAGCAAATCAAAGCTAATACAGCAATAATCGGATAGTATGTTAGTGTAGACAATGGTTGTTTTTTGAATTGTCTGACAATAGGGAACTTATAACAACACCATAAAATGATTGATACTACAAATACAAGATGAGAGTATATTATATTTATTTCATTTTTAGCTGTATTTGTAAATATACCAGCAATTGCAGGGTAAAGTAATTGAAAACACCAAGAGCCAATTATTGCAATCAGCAATGCTGTCAAAAGGTGTTTGAAAGCAATGGCCAAATAATTTTTGTTGTTATCTTTTACCATAATTATATCTCTTTTGTTGTTATTAGTTTATCTGTTGCAAAAGTAGTATTTTAGAATCAAACAGAATGTTAGGCAATTGTTATTTTTATGTTAAATCTATTGTCTTTTTTACAAATATGGAATTCAATAAGCATATTTGTATATCTGTAGAAGGAATTATTCCTTTTGACAATATGGATTTACGAACTATTGTCTAATCGTTGATAGTCTCTATTTCTTACAATTTGGCTGGGTCATAAAACTGTAGTTTCTTCATTTCTGCTTGTTCTTCTAGCGACAGGAGTGGCAATCCATGGACTGACATATAGTTTTCTATCGCTTGAGTAGCTTCTTGCGGTTGCAGATTAATGCCTGATTCTTTCTTCTTTTCATCTACATATTCTTGTTCCGTAATAAACAATTCTGTAACAACGTGAATTAACTGTTTATGAGAATCCTTTTTATGCTAATAATTGTAACTTTGATCAGTTTTCTGAAAAATCAAGTTTTTAAAGGAATAATAATCCTCATCACTTAATCGGTAAGCCTCCGTGAATTTGTCACTTACTATTTCCTGCGAAAAACCAAATATATTTTGAGAAAGCTTGTCATATGTAGGCACCATATCCATTTCTATCGTACAGCATTTACTGACAGAATCAGTTGTTATTCTTCCTATTGTTTGACTGTCTTTTTTGATATATCCAATATTAGCAGAATCTTGAATAGTATATTTTTTACGACATTCCTCTATAAAAGTTGTTCCTTCTGGCCACGGACGAAATGTTGCTTGATCGCTAAGCATAAAGGCCCTTTTCTTATCTTTGCTGATAAGCTCTTCATTTCTTAGATACCGACAGCCATATTTTCTTAAATATACTTTTTCATTTTTTAGATTGATATAGTATTCCACGATACCATCCTCGTAATACTTAAGCAAAGAATCATTGTGTTGATAACTACGAAAATATCCCTTTAATCTTACAAACTTAGGTTGTTTACCACTTATCGTGACATCTTGTAATTTTACCTGACCTAATACCTTTAGCGGTAGAAGCAATAAAACTAAATACAAATATTTCATAATTTAATAATTGTTGAATTCCGTTGTCGCCTGCAAAGTTACAAAATATACGAATACTTTTTGTAGGTTAACTGTTAGATTTATGTTAATTGTGCACACTTTAAAAAGTCAGTACACAATCAATCTGAAGTTCAGAAGTTATAGAATTTAAAGAAGTTGTTACTCCATTCAGTAGTCGTTAAAAGTTATAGCCAACAGCCTTGGATGGAATGTGTAGTGTACGAAAAAGCAGGAATTCCTATTGGGGAGTTCCTGCTTTTGTATTTATTGTATGAAAGTTTATTTTGCTATGTTATGCCGGGCAGTCTGTCGGATGATGACAGAATTATGAATATCTGATAATCTGTCCAGGAGTAAGCTTCTTGTCCTTCTTGTAACCATTGAGGTGGCAGATCTTCTCTACACTGACGCCACGCTTCTCGGCGATAGAACTGAGAGTCTCGCCGTACTTAACCTTGTGGTAAAGCTTCTCGCCACTTGCGCTGGCTTCGTATCTGCCCACAGAGCCTCCGTTGACTTCCTCGCGTGTGTAGCCTCCGTTGCCCACTTTTCCACGAACCGAGTTGGCTGCAATGCCCTCGTTCTCGTATGTGTTGCGGTTGAAGTCATAGTAGTCGCCCACTACGTCCTGGTTGCGGAAGTCGAACATCAAGGCAGGGTTCAGGGCTACGCCACAGAGACGAGTCTCAAAGTGGAGGTGCGAACCTGTGCTTCGACCGGTATTTCCACCGAGTCCTATCACTTCGCCGGCTCTTACCTCCTCGTTCTCTTTTACGAGCTGTGCAGAAAGGTGACCGTAGATAGTCTCCAGTCCGTTGTTGTGACGAATGACGATGTATTTGCCATATCCGCCTCTCTCATATCTTACGATACGTACTTTTCCTGAGAAGGCAGCACGTATGGTGTCGCCGATATATACTTTGATGTCCATACCCTTGTGGCTACGGCCAAATTGCGCACGATAACCGAAGTTGCTGGTTACCACGCGGCTCTGGGTAGGCATACAGAAATGACGAAGGTCTATACGGAAATGCTCAGGCAGCGATGTGGCTTTGTGAGCGTATTTATTGGAGAAATCTTCATAGAGCTCGCTGGCTGGGTTCTCGCGCTCTTCCATCTGGCGATAATGAGAGATGGCTAAAGTGTCGAGCGACTTCATTCGATGATCTACCGGTGCCTGACGTGCCAGAAGGTCTTGAGCCTGAGTGGGCACGGCAGCGAGGGACAATAATACTCCTACAAAGATTTTACTTATCTTGCTTTTTAAACTCATAATTCTAAATTAATACTCTTTTAGGTTGGTCGTTTAGCATACAGAACAATAAGAATTCTGTACGGAAAATCGCAATGCAAAGTGCTCTAAGATGCGATTTTGTTATATAGACGTTGCAAATATACCAAAAATAATTCAAACAACCTAATGGATTAACATAAATTATTCGGTCTTTAACATGCTCGTTTTCACTCGGATAGCTTTCGAATGCAGTTTATATATAGGCGAATTGGCATAATTATTGCATGAAAAGTCGAAAGCGGTTTTTAACATTTTTTCTGTTTCTCGTTTTTCCTTTTTTTTACTCTTGTTGGATATCGCTGTTCTTTTGTAATTTATCCATTTTTCAGATATCTGAGCAGAGCTACGGCAGGTGAATGTCCCATGAAGATGTACTTCTTTACCTCCGGACTTGTGAAGTGGTTGCACTGTGTATAGGCTTTATAGAGTTCATCGAGATTGATGGTAAATTCCTTGCCCGAGCTTTCTCTTATGCCGATGATCATCTTGGCGGTGACGTGCAGTCGGATGTATCTGATGCCTGTTACGCTTTCTATCTCTTTGATGCCTATGAGCTTTTCTCTCATTTCCTCCTTGGTCAGGTCGGGCCGTGGCTCTGGCTCGCGAGCCAGTGGTTTGCGACCACGCTTCTTGGGTGTGGAGGCAGGCACAGTGGCTGGCGTGGTGGGCATGTCGGGGAAGAGGTTTCCTTCAGATGTTTGTTCTTTTATTGCCATTTTTGCTTCTGTTTTACTTGATGTTGATAGCCTGTGTTGTCTGGTTGAGGGGGCTGCCGCTAACTGATGGCAGCCCAGTTGATGTTGGTTTTCTTCAGCTCTCTGAGCCTCGACCATAGTGGTGCGTACTGGGGAAGACTGCATTGCGGATCGGCCTCGATAACAGCTTGCGCCTCCTGTCTTGCCAGTTGCACAAGTTGACCATCGCGTGCTATGTTGGCTATCTTCAGGTCGAAGGCTATTCCGCTTTGCTGCGTTCCCTCCAGGTCGCCAGGGCCTCTAAGCTTCAGGTCGGCTTCGGCTATTCGGAATCCATCATTGGTGTCGCACATGATGTCGATTCGCTTTCTTGTATCCTCGCTCAACTTGTAGTTGGTTACCAGGATGCAGTAGCTTTGGTCGCTTCCTCGTCCTACTCGTCCTCTGAGCTGGTGTAGCTGAGAGAGTCCGAATCGCTGCGCATCCAGAATCACCATGACCGAGGCGTTGGGCACATTGACGCCTACCTCGATGACGGTTGTGGCAACGAGTATCTGGGTTTCACCCTTCACAAACTTCTCCATCTCGGTTTCCTTCTCTGCAGGTTTCATCTTGCCGTGCACTTTGCTGAGGTTGTAGTCGGGGAAGGCTTCCTTGAGAGTCTCGAAGCCTTCTTCCAGGTTTTTCAGATCGCTCTTCTCGCTCTCTTTGATGAGCGGAAATACGATGTAGACCTGTCGCCCCATGTTGATCTGTCGTCTGATGCTCTGATAGAGTGAGGTCAGTTGGGTGTCGAACTTATGCAGCGTCTGTATGGGTTTTCTGCCAGGCGGCAGTTCGTCGATGACACTTACATCCAGGTCGCCGTATATAGTCATGGCAAGGGTGCGTGGTATAGGGGTTGCCGTCATGACCAATACATGCGGCGGATTCAGGCTCTTGCTCCATAGCTTGGCTCTTTGTGCCACACCGAAGCGATGCTGTTCGTCGATGACAGCCAGTCCTAAGTGTGCAAACTGCACGGTTTCTTCTATGATGGCATGAGTTCCCACCAATATCTGCACCTCTCCGCAAGCCAATGCGTCGAGTATGGCCTGTCGCTTTTTGCCTTTTACGATGCCCGTCAGCAGTTCCACCCTGATGTCCATCCCCTTCAGAAACTCCCTGATGGTTTGCAGATGCTGTTCAGCCAAGATTTCGGTAGGAGCCATCATGCAGGCCTGGAATCCATTGTCGAGTGCGATGAGCATGGTCATCAGTGCCACGAGTGTCTTGCCCGATCCTACATCTCCCTGCAGAAGTCTGTTCATCTGTTTGCCGCTGCACATGTCGGCGCGTATCTCATGCATCACCCGCTTTTGTGCTCCGGTAAGACTGAAAGGCAGGTTGTTCGCATAGAAATTGTTGAATATCTCTCCCACACGGTTGAACACGTATCCCCGGTATTTGCGTCGCTGGTCGCTCGCATACCTTAATATATTAAGTTGCACGTAGAACAGCTCCTCAAACTTCAGCCGCACCTGTGCCTTCTGCAGTTCCTGATGAGAGTGTGGATAATGTATGTTGCGGAAGGCCTCGTCGCGTGAGACAAGGTGCAGACGATGGGTGATAAAGTCGGGCAGGGTTTCTGGCAGGGCAGGAAGCTTCTCTATCAGCGCCTTGGCTATCTTCTCTATGGCGCGCGATGTAAGCCCCATCTTTTTCATCTTCTCGGTGGTGCCATAGTAGGGCTGCATGCCCATGTCGGAGAGTTGCAGCGACTGTGCGTCATCGATATCGGGGTGAGCAAACTGGAAACGTCCGCCATAAAGCGTTGGCTTGCCGAAAACAATGTATTCGGTATCGGTCTTGTAAGTCTTGTAGATGTATTGTGCGCCGCGAAACCAAACTAAGTCAGCCACTCCGAATCCGTCGGAGAAGTGGGCTACTACCCGTTTGTTGCGTTTCCCCATGTCGAATTCCTCGAAACTGAGGATCCTTCCCTTTATCTGTACAAAGGGCATTTCCGGTGTCAGCTCGCTGATGTGGAACACCTTGGTGCGGTCTACATATTTATAAGGATAGTATTCCAGCAAGTCACCATACGAGCAGATGCCGAGCTCCTTGCTCAGAATCTCTTTCTTCTTAGGACCTACGCCAGGCAGGTACATGATGTCTTGGTCTAAAATACTACTCATTTTTTTAAGTGAAGAGTGAAGAATGAAGAGTGAAGAATTCCCTTGTTCTTATTCTGCTAATAGGGCTTCTGCCACCTTGATGTCGAAGGGGGTTGTAATCTTGATATTCTCGCGGTTGCCTTCCACCATAGCCACCTGGCATCCTAAGCTTTCCACCACTGATGCGTCGTCGGTAAACTGAGCCTTGTAACCCTGATTGAAGGCTTGCTTGGCAAGAGCAATGTCGAAAGTCTGAGGAGTCTGTACCACACGATAGTCGTCGCGCATCACGTTTTTGCCTCCTCCACGCTGGTCTATATAGCGCAGTGTGTCGGTCACAGCATATACGGGTATGGCGGCATATTCCTCGCGGGCGGTCTCGTAGCATTCGTCTATGACTGAGGTTGATACGAATGGGCGCACACCGTCGTGTATTCCCACCACTCCGTCGGCGTCATCGGGAATAAGCGCCAGTCCGTTCTTTGATGACTGGAAGCGGGTGTCGCCACCATTGGCTATCTGGTGCTTGATGTCGAAATGATGCTCCTCGCAAAGCTGGTGCCAGTATTCCTGCTGGCTCTCGGGCAACACAAGGATGATGTTGATGTCGGGGTTGTATTCGTAGAAGCGCTCTATAGTGCGCATCAGTATGGGCTTGCCGGCTACAGGCAGAAACTGCTTGGGCGTCTCTGTTCCCATGCGCAGTCCTTTGCCTCCGGCAACAATGATTACGTAATCCATAATTTAAGTGAAGAGTTAAGAATTATTTGTTGCTCATCAGGTGTGTGTACCTCATGCCTTTCTGCAGTTCTGCCACAGCCTCGTCGCCTACGAAGTAGCTCAATATCTTGTAGGCATAGGGCAGGGTAGCAGCCGGACCTTCACCTGTTATCACGTTGCCGTCCTCCTCATACAGATGACCAGTATACTCGGTGTCGGCAGCAAAGTATTGTTCAAAACCAGGATAGCAGGTAGCCTTCTTGCCGTTGAGGATGCCCGTGCTTGCCAATACCATAGGGGCAGCACAGATGGCACCTATGCGCTTGCCGGCCTTGTGATGAGCGATGAGCGCCTGTCGCACGCCCTCGTGCTCGTTGAGATGAGTGCTGCCTGGCATTCCTCCTGGAAGAAGGAGCATGTCGGCATCGCCAAAGTCCTGAACATCCTCAAAGCGCATGTCGGCTTTCAGCGTTACGCCATGAGAAGTTTCTACCCATTCGCTGCCCGTAATGCTTACGGTCTTGATGTCTACACCACCTCTGCGAAGTATGTCTACCGGAGCCAAACCTTCGATTTCCTCGAAGCCATTGGCAAGAAATTCGTATACCTTTGCCATAATTTTATGTTCTTTTTGTCTGATTATTCGATTTATATTATTACCTTTGCAAAAGTAAGAATAATAATTGAAACAGCAAAATAAATGACACGACAACCATTGAAATTTGCGATATTTGGCAATGAGTACCAGGCCAAGAAGTCTACTTCGATAGAGAAGATCCTGGACTATTTAGCGCAGAAAGGCGCCGAAATCTATGTGGAGAATGCCTATTACGAGTTTCTCACCCGCAGTCAGCACATCGATGTGAAGGCGGCAGGAGTGTTCGAGGATTACAACTTCGATGTGGATTATGTCATCTCCATGGGTGGCGACGGCACCTTCCTCAAGGCTGCCAGCAGAGTGGGAGCCAAGGGAACACCCATCATCGGTGTCAATATGGGGCGACTGGGCTTCCTGGCTGATGTGTTGCCTGGCGAGGTGGAGGCAGCCTTGGACAGTTTGTATGCCGGTGAGTGCCAGATAGAGGAACATGTCGTCATTCAGGTAGAGGCAGAGGGAGGTGTCTTGGCAGGCAATCCTTTTGCCCTTAACGATATTGCCGTACTGAAGCGTGACGATGCGTCCATGATTTCTATTCGCACGCAGGTGGATGGAGAGTTTCTGGTTAACTACCAGGCTGACGGACTGATCGTGACCACTTCTACGGGCTCTACAGCCTACAACCTGTCGAATGGCGGACCTATCATCATTCCCCAGAGCAGCAGCCTGTGTCTCACGCCCGTGGCTCCTCATAGTTTAAATATTCGTCCCGTCGTCATTAATGATACGGCAGAGATAACACTCGATGTGGAGAGCCGTAGCCACAACTACCTTGTTGCCATCGACGGACGCAGTGAGCGAATGACTGAAGGCACACGTCTCGTTATCCGCAAGGCTGCCCATACCATTAAAATAGTAAAACAGCGCAACCAGCGATACTTCTCCACTCTGAGAGAGAAGTTGATGTGGGGTGCCGATCAGAGAGGAAGATGAATTTAAGTGAAGAGTGAAGAATGAAGAACGAAGCGTGAAGAATTCAAATGAAGAGATGGATGAAGATAATCAAGGTTCCCAAGTTCAAGTATGATGCCAAGACCCTGCTCAAGTGGCTTTGGCGTTCCTGGCGTGGCAACCGTTTGCAGGCTACGCTCAATGCTGTTGTCGGCTTGCTGTCTGTTGCTGTCAGTTTAGGACAGGTGTGGGCGGTGAAGCATGCCATCGATGTGGCTTCGCATGCCGTGCAGGGCAATATCTATTGGGCTGTGGCATTGATGGGTGGACTGATATTATGCGATTTCGCACTCAACATCTCTGGCATCTGGATAAGAAACCTCCTGGGCATCAAGGCGCAGAACCGTATGCAGCAACGTATGCTCGACCGCATCCTTCGCTCGGAGTGGCAGGGCAGGGAGCGCCTTCATTCGGGTGATGTGCTCAACAGGCTTGAGGGGGATGTGTCGCAAGTGGTAGGCTTCCTTACCGAGACTATTCCAAGTACCTTAAGCGTCCTGGCGCTTTTCCTCAGCGCCTTCTTCTATCTCTTCTCCATGGATAAGCTCTTGTCGGTAGTCATCGTCGTTATGATTCCCATCTTCCTGGCTTTCAGCAAGGTGTATATGGGCAAGATGCGATTCCTGACCCGTCAGGTGCGCGATTCCGACAGTAAGGTTCAGAGTGTGCTGCAGGAAACCATCCAGCACCGCATGCTTATCAAGACCTTGGAGAGTAACAGCGTCATGGTGGAACGGTTGGAGAACACCCAGTGCGAGCTTCGCTCCAAAGTGGTGCGTAAGACCATATTTAGCGTGTTCAGCAACTTGGTTCTTAACTTTGGCTTTGCCTTGGGCTATCTGGTGGCATTCCTTTGGGCTGCCGTGCGCATGAGTGCAGGCTCGCTTACCTTTGGCGGCATGACTGCCTTTCTGCAGCTTGTCAACAAGATACAGGGTCCGGCACGCAACCTTGCCAAGCTGGTTCCTGCCTTTGTGGGGGTGTTTACTGCTGCCGAACGACTCATGGAGTTGGAGGAAAATCCATTGGAGGAACAGGGTGAGCCAATAGAGATAGACTCGCCTTGCGGCATTCGCCTTGAGGGAGTGAGTTATGCCTACAAGGCAGAGCAGTCTGAGGACGACTCAGCTTCCGATGCCCGCAATGTCATTCATCAGCTCGATTTCGATTTCACACCAGGCAGCTGTACTGCTATCTTGGGTGAGACAGGTGCCGGCAAGACAACTCTTGTTCGCCTTATCCTGGCTCTGCTTCGTCCGCAGCAAGGTCAGCTCTCTATTTATAATAAGGTGAAGAGTCAGACGCTCACTCCGCTTCATCGATGCAACTTTGTTTATGTGCCTCAGGGCAACACGCTGATGAGCGGAACTATCCGCGACAATCTGCGGTTGGGTAAGCTCGATGCTACTGATGAGGAGATGGTTGAGGCTCTGCATAAGAGTTGCGCCGACTTTGTGATGGAGTTGCCTGCAGGCTTGGATACTCTTTGCAGCGAACAGGGAGGAGGACTGAGTGAAGGACAGGCACAGCGTATTGCCATAGCCCGAAGTCTGTTGCGCAATCGCAGCATCATGCTTTTTGATGAGGCTACGAGTGCCCTTGACCCAGAAACTGAGCGCCAGCTATTGCAGAACATCCTGTCTTCTCACGACAAGACCATTATCTTCATTACCCATCGTCCTGCTGTGGTCGACTATTGCGACCAGGTGCTCAGAATAGAGCGCACCAACAACAGTTGAATATTTCCTCTTCAAGAGTGAGGGTGACATAACCGAATGTCTTCTATGCTCAGTCCTGTGGCTTGGGAAATAATTTCCAAAGGAATGTTCTGTGAAAGCAGGTTGCGGGCTATTGCTTTTTTCTCTTCAGCTCTTCCCTCAGCTCTTCCTTCAGCTCTTCCCTCAGCCAATCCTTCTAATTTAGCATTGCCGAGTACGTCATTCTGAATCATGATGGCATTGATATGCTCGTCGTATGCGTGACGTTCTGCATCCGACATCTCGTAGTATTTTAGCTTCTCGCGAGCCTCTTGCAGACCTGGAGCTTTAGTGTCTGGAGAGATAACGCCATTCTTCAGATAGTTTACCCATTCTTCCAATGGTGATTTTGCCACTTTATTGAACTCGTTGACACGCACAAGGATATAGGTGGGGAAAATCTCAGAAGGTGATTTTCTTACGATATTGTTCTTTTCCTTGGCACTTATCACGAGCTGGTCTTTCGTGTGCAGACCTGTAAAATTGTTCTGTCCGATATAGATGTAGTCAGAACCTTTTCCGAGATCGAAGTACAAGATGCTGATAGAATATACCTTTTTCACCTCCTTATAGCTGTTGCCGAGGTTGATATGCTCAGTAATAGCTTTTGCTACTCCATAAAGAACTCGCTCTAAGTAGTATAACTCACTTGTGTTTTGTATTTCCACAATGATAATTTCTCCCTTGCTGTTTCTGGCTTTTATATCAACGCGGTTGAACTTATCATCTTCTTTCTGCTGATTACTTTCACTTTCCAGTATTTCTATGATTTTTACTTTTTCATTCAGAAATACGGTAAGGAATCCTTCCAAAACGTCAAAATTAGCTTTCTGACGGAGTAATCTTTTGATTGCCCAGTCGAAACGGATGTATCTATCTCTCAGTTCTGCCATAATAAAACCTCCTTTTTGTTTAAATGATAATTGCCGAGTGCGGAATATCTTTTGCAAAGATAGCACCAACGAGCGCATTGAAAACTTGTTTTCAGATTGCCGAGTGCAGAATATCTTATGCAAAGATGTCACCAACGAGCGCATTGAAAACTTGTTTTCAGATTGCCGAGTGCAAGATATCTTATGCAAAGATACATTTTTTCTCTTTTGCTTCCAAATGTTTTACCGAAAAAATGATATTTCTTCTTTCTCGGCTATTTTACTCTAAACGAAAAACTGGCGACCCTCGCATACCGTGAGCCGCCAGTTGAATAGATGAATTATATGTTAGGTTTTTTATTTACTTGATAACTACCTTTTTGCCATGGTGGATATAGATGCCAGCCTGGTTGGGCTTTTGGTTCATCTTCATACCACTGAGTGTGTACCAAGCATGATCGGTGTAGCTGCCTGCGTTTTCTGTTGTAGGCAAGTCGATACCTGTATTTATGTCTTTAGTGACATTCGTAACAACATACTTACCATTACTCTTACCAGGACCCACTTTGACGAAGATAGTTGAGTTGACTCCAGTAACGTCGAGTGACTGCGTTTTCTCTTTTGTTCCTGCATCGTTAGGCTCACAGAAAACAAAGTTGAGCATTCCATCTTTTTGGGTAATGGTGAAGTCCTTATAATACCAGTTCTTGCCATCAATCATCTTGGTCTGTGTAATGGTGGTTCCAGGCCATTTAAGTTTATCATCAGTGTTACCCCAATAGTAGAAGTTCACCTTCTTCCAGTCTGTACCATCAGTATTGACATATACGGTAATGTTGTAAGGCTCGAAACGCTTGATGCTATAGTTATAAGTGCGAATACCGCTTACAGTACCATTGATGAGCAGACCCACCTTCAGAGTGCATGAACTGCTGATGTTGATAGATGTACCGCTTGTTGCCTGAGTGCTGCTGGCTGTAGGGTCGCTGCCATTGGTGGTGTAAACCAACTTGGCATTGCTGTTCTTGCTGACAGCGGTAAGAGTTGTTTCGAATCCTTCTTCGTATGTGCCAGAAGCTTTGTCTGCCCATGCAGTCTCTGAGTTGCTTGACAAATAGTACATATAGTTTTTGCCAGAGAGGATGCAGGTGTACTCAGTCTTTGATGGGGTAGTCATCATGCTTGGAATACCTACAACCACCAACAACTGGCGACCATTAGTACCATTTACTGCATTAGCAAAATACTGTTTGTTGTTGGCATAATTATTGTAAGAACTTGTGTTGGTGATACCTGCCAATTTGCGGGCCTCTATCATGCTCTTCAGCTCGTGCTCGTATGCTTTCCAGTGAGGCTGGAAGATACATGGCGTACCAGGCATGGCAATGAGGAATGCGTTAGCAGCAGGAATATATGCTGTAGGGATAGGGTCTTTGCTTCCCTCGTTGCTATTGTCCTCGCGTACCTGTATATCGTGGTTTTCTACGAAGGTTATGGCATAACGGCGATTGGAAGGATCAGACATCAGGCTGGCGTCATTCAACTTTCTCCAGTCGTTGTATTTGATTGCATTGGTCATGTTGTAGTGGAATGGGAAGTCAAAGGCACCGCTCTTCTTGCCTGTATTGTTGATCCAGTTCTTGATATTGCCTACACCATCCCAATACTCGCCTACGGAGTACTGAATACCTGTTGCTGTGTTGTAGTCGCCCACATGGCTCGCGTTGAAACCTTTTACCATGTCGTAGCGGAAGCCGATGTAGCCAAGGTCTTCTTTCAAGAATTTCAAGTAAGCCTTTACCACTTTCTGTACGTTTGCGCTCTTGTGGTCCAAGTCGCGGCAGTCACCAAAGTCAGAGCCTTCATCGTTGTTGTTGCTGAGGCTGACACCTTCTTTTTGAGCTTGTGTTGCCGTTTTGCCACCATCGTCGTTTTTGCAGATGTCGGTAGGCAGCATCTGGTAGGTCACTCCATTGTATGTCTCTGCAGGGAAAGTGAACCAACCCTCGGTATTGCGGTGGTTGATGACTACATCGGCAATGGTTCCGATACCATTGTTCTTAAAAGTCTTGATCATGGAACGCAACTCGTCTTCTGTTCCGAAACTGGAGTTGTGGTTGAAATAGTAATAGGGTTTATAGCCCATTACCTGTACGGTTTCAGCACATTTTCCGCTCTGAGGAACCCATACGAGGTCGATGAATCCTTTGAACTCTGTAGTCTGAGCCTCAAGAGCTTTCCATTGTGCAGCCTCGTATGCATTCCAAGAGAAGCCCTGCAGCATGACTCCATTATAGTTTGCCGGCCATCCCTGTGCCGAAGCACTGATTACTGCTAAGAGTGCAATAAGTGTCAAGTAAATTTTCTTCATATACTTCTTGTTTTTTGTTTTCGGTGGTAAAGTTATGATTTTCTTTTGTAGTGACAATCTTTTCTTGACCTAAATCAAGCAAACGACTTGCGCAAACGTTTGCATTTACAGTGCAAATTCATAGTATCTGTCATGACCTCAGTTCAGAATCATGTTGTTTCAGGAGGCGAAA
>ERZ1023674.266-NODE-266-length-13843-cov-51.188280_pt1 | contig 13843 bp, 12 predicted proteins | sample MGYA00380343_ERZ1023674 | MGnify/ENA primary metagenome ERZ1023674 (study PRJEB33179, sample SAMN07448985) | human gut metagenome | biome: Human-gut; feature: Human associated habitat; material: Faeces | host: Homo sapiens | place: India: Bhopal | collected...
ATTACCGTGCGGGTCATCCTATCACACCTCACAACATCACCTTCGTGTTCATGGGTATGTCATTCCTCTGGTTGGGATGGTTCGGTTTCAATGCCGGTAGCGGTCTGGCAGCTGATGGTCTGGCAGCCAATGCCTTCCTGGTAACTCATGTAGCCACAGCTGCAGCAGCCACCACCTGGATGCTCATTGACTGGATTGTGAACAAGAAGCCAACCACAGTAGGTGCTTGTACCGGTGCTGTTGCCGGACTGGTGGCCATCACTCCTGCAGCCGGCAGTACCGATATTTTAGGTGCCTTCTGCATCGGTATCATTTCCACCATCGTCTGCTTCTTCATGGTAGCCGTAGTGAAGGAGAAGTTCAAGTATGATGATGCCCTCGATGCCTTTGGTGTTCATGGTATGGGTGGTATTCTGGGATCTATCCTCACCGGTGTCTTCGCCACTCAGTATGTAACAGGAGCCGAAGGTGTACAGGGTGCCCTCTATGGCGACTGGCATCAGCTTTGGGTTCAGGTTGTAGCCACCGTGGTAAGCATCATCTACAGCGTAGTAGTTACCTACATTATCTTCAAGGTAGTAGATAAGAGTGTAGGTGTACGTGTTGACAAGCGAGTAGAGGAGGAAGGTCTCGACATCTACGAGCATGGTGAGAGTGCTTATAGCAACTAATTGCGAAATTCGATTATCAGCATAAAATTTAGGTCAATGGTGTTTCATTTTGAGGAATGAAACACCATTTTTTTAGTATAAATCCTCAACTTGCACAATGAAAATGCCACAACTTGCACAATGAAATAGCCACAACTTGCATAATGAAATAGCCACAACTTGCATAATGAAATAGCCACAACTTGCACAATGAAAATGCCTCAACTTGCACAATGAAACTTTTAAGTTGTTGATATTCAATAACGTAATCCCCACCATTTTCCCTAAGAATTCCTATATATAATAATGTGTAATTCCCGTTTCTCCTTAAATCTTCTAGTTCTACCTATATTCAAGTGCTTTTTTATGTTAAATCTCTATGTTATTTAGTGACAATATCGAATATTCTTTTTATATTTGTCAACAAATTAAAGAGTAGACAATTATGACTAATGACTCATTTTCTATAAGATTGCGGGAAGCGCGACAGATGATGGGGCTCAGCATGGATAAACTCGTAGAGCGAACCAACGGAGCCATCACCAAGCAGAGCATCTCCCGATATGAGAAAGGCATCATGCGCCCTAAGCGTGATGCCCTGCAAGCCATAGCCAAAGCCCTCAATATAAGCGAGGAATATTTCGAAGGAACCAATCTCAAGATAGACATGCCGATGCTCCGCACCACCTCCAATGGCAAGTTGTCCGAAGACGAGTTGCAAGCCCTTGAAGCGAAACTCTCGTTTTGGGCAGAGCAGTATCTTACGAAGGAGAAAGAAGCAGGCTTTCCTATCCGGTTCAAGAATCCGGTAAAAGGCACCAAGGTATCAACCCTTAAAGATGCCATCCATGCTGCCGACCTTCTTCGTGAGAAGTGGCATTGCGGTGATGGTCCCATCGCCAGCATTCTGAGACTCTTGGAAAGAAAAGGCATCATGATACTTGCAGCTAATCTTCCCGAGTATGTTTTCGGAATGAGCACCTGGGCAGATAAGAAGCATCCGCTGATGATTCTCGATTTTAATCCGGAAAAGAGTAGCGTAGAGAAACTTCGTTTCACGGCAGTACATGAACTGGCCCATCTGCTTCTCCTCTTCCCGGAAGATAGTCCGCTGAGGCTGGAGAAGCGTTGCGATCTCTTTGCCAGTTTCTTCCTTCTTCCTAAATTGGCGCTTATCGAAGAGTTGGGTTCCAAGAAACGTGAGAAGATAACGCTGGAGGAGATGATTGACATCAAGGAACTATATGGCGCATCTCTCGCCGCATCCATCATTGCCGCCAGAGATTACGGCATCATCACTACCGAGTATAAACGTGCATGGTATGCCGAGCATATAGAGCCTAATCCTCGAGAAATAGGTAATGGCCACTATGCATTTCCCGAGACATTGGGAAGGGAGAAGAGAGTCAATTCGATAGTAGATTCGTGAATGTTGAATGTCGGTGTAAATGTCAGCATTTGATGATATTTAAAATAGAAAATACTAATTCTTAATAGTGTTAGATATGAAGCGAAATAATAATGAACAAATCGTCTTCGATATGTTCGAAGAGGTTGCAACCGAAAGCATCGCTGAGGCTCGGAATGCATACACCTATGAAGAAATTGATGGGTGCTATCAGGAGGCGAAAGAGATTGCTGATAAGGCAAGGAACCATCTGAGAGAAATTTTATGATAAGCAAAAAATATATTTATAAAACGAACATTTTTTAAATATGAGAATTCTTTTAAAAACTTCACCGAATACTACACCAGTTCCTTTTGATTATCAACAGAAACTGGTTGGTACTATTCATAAATGGATTGGAAACAATTCTATTCATGATACGATTTCATTGTATTCTTTCTCTTGGTTAAATGGAGGAAGAAAAGTGGAGGATGCACTTCAGTTTTCACAGGGTGCAACGATGTTTATTAGCTTTTATGATGAAAGTATCATTAAGGTTATCATCAGAACAATTCTTGAAGATCCTGAGATGTTTTGTGGTATGTTTGTAACTGACATAACTATTGGTGCTGAACCTCAATTTTCAGAGCGGGATTTGTATTATTGTGCTAGTCCGATTTTTATAAAGAGAAAATTGGATGATGGAAGCATTAAACAGTATAATTTCAATCATGAACAGGCAAACCAATATCTTAAGGAAACTCTTTTGTCGAAAATGAAAGAGGCTGGATTGGAAGAAGATGAAACGTTGGATATTTGTTTTGATCTTTCTTACACCAAAAAGAAGTTGAAGTTGGTTCGTTATCATGGTATTGGCAATAAGGCAAGTCTTTGCCCGGTTGTCATCAAAGGTAAGCCTGAGACGAAACAATTTATATGGAATGTTGGTGTAGGCAACTGCACGGGTATCGGATTTGGAGCAATTTACTAATTATTAAAGGATTTGATTATGTATGTCGTAACATATAAAGGACAGTTCGGTTTTATTAAACCATGGACCGCTGTTCGTGATGAAGAAACATTCAGTCAGCAGTTTCTCACCCCTTCTATTATAGAAGGCATAGAGAAAAAACTGTTTCCAGAACTTTTGAGCGTTCCAGGAATCCATAAAATTTTGAGGCACAAATTAAAGTATGATTCTATGGATTCTCAACAGGAAGTAACACATCCAAGAGGGTGGGAGAATTATAGGACTTTCATTAAAAATCGTTCTGTATTGAAGCGTTCTGTTCTTTTGCATCCGGTTTTATATATTGCTTTTGAAAACGAAGAAGATGCTATTATAGCATCAAAGCAACATGTATGTGTATGCAGAAATGAAGATATTCTCTTGCCGGAATCTGAAATCAGTGTAATGGAAGAAGAACAATTCAATCAATTACCTGGTTTTGAATTGCGCTTTGGAAATTCTGGGCAGTCTTTCCTTGTTGGCTATAATCGTTTTAACGATAATCAGCCAATGTTTGGCTGGATAGAGTATAATGGTCAATCTTTACTTTAATGATGTAACTATATGAATATTCATCAAGAAATATTAGCTAAAAGCGAGCAGAATGGACATGTTTGTTTATATCAGCATCTAAAGAATGTTGCTGATACAGCTCGGGGTATGGCTAAACATTTAGGATTTGATGAACAGATTGCTGTAGAAGGAGCTTTATTGCATGACATCGGAAAGGTAAGTCCAGTATTCCAGCAATCGTTGATTTCCCCAAACAAGAAGAAACCCGGTTCTGTTTTTCGTCACGAAATAGCTTCCTTGTTCTTTCTGTCGTTGGTATGTCAGGAACATAGAGATGCAGTGATAGATATGATAGTAGCGCATCATAAATCAATGTATAAAGATGTACGGGAATTGGGTATTTTAGATTTGGATGATACATCAGATTGCTTCAAGGAACATTCAAAGTTATTCCCGGAATGGAGTTATATAGCCATTGATATTCTTGAAAGCCTTGGCATGGAAACCCATGAGATATCTTTGGAAGAGGCAAAAGAAAATTACGAATATGTCATAGACTATTGTGATGGTAGAAAAAAGGGATGTTCTGAATGGAGAGGGTTGTTGATGGCGGCAGATCACATGGCTTCTGCTATGGAGACTGCATTTGAAATGCCGCTTGATAAACTCTTCATCAAACCTGATTTGTCTTTTTACAATAGGCAAAGTGAACTCTATCCTTTATCATTGATTTCTTCGGATAGTAAGAAGATGCATACGTTGGTAACGGCTCCAACTGGAGCTGGAAAAACTGATTTTTTGTTGAGGCGTTGTCGTGGAAGAGTTTTCTATACACTGCCTTTTCAAGCATCAATTAATGCTATGTATGATAGAATAAAGAATGATTTGAGTAAAACTAATGCTCAAGTTCATCTTCTACATGCAGCCTCTAATCTGAAAGTGAAAGACGGTAAGATAGAGGAAAGTATCATGCAGCGTCATGTTGGTGCATCAGTGAAGGTCCTTACTCCACACCAGATGGCCTCTGTCGTTTTTGGTATCAAAGGATATGAGGCCATGGCTATGGATTTAAAAGGTTGTGATGTGATTCTCGATGAGATACACACCTATTCTGATGTTATGCAGTCTATAGTTCTACGCATTATAGAAATTCTTGTTGCACTGGAGTGTAGGGTACATGTTGGTACGGCAACAATGCCGACAGTATTGTATCAGAAGATACTTCAACTATTGGGTGGAGCTGATGCAGTTTATGAGGTAAAGTTGGATTCTCTGACGCTTCAATCATTTAACAGGCATCAAATCTACAAGCTCGATGATAAAAAAGAATCTTATGATGTGATAGCCTCAGCAATCGAAAGCAATTCTAAAGTTCTCATAGTATGTAATCAAGTAAAAAGAGCACAGAAACTATATGAGTCTATTGAAGAATTATATCCGGATGTGAAGAAGATGCTTGTGCATAGTAGGTACAAACGAAGCGACAGGGCTAAATTGGAAACAAAGTTGCGTGAAGACTTCAATCAATTAGAAAATGTTCCATGCATCGTAGTTTCCACTCAAGTAGTAGAGGTCAGTCTTGATATCAGCTTTGATATAATGATTACTGAGTGTGCTCCAATTGATGCTCTTACACAGCGTTTTGGACGAATTAATCGCAAGCGTACAAGAGATACCATTGGACACTACAAGCCGATATATGTCATAGCACCATCTGAAGATGATAAAGAAGCTCTTCCTTATAGTCTGGATGTTCTGAAAGATACTTTCAGTGTCCTGCCAGACAGTGGTGACATCATGGAGGAATGTCATGTTCAAGAAATGATAGATAAGGTATATCCAAAGATTGACTTTCAGAATATAGACTTTACTGGAGTGGCGTTCTTGGAAGGAAAATGGGTGTTAAAGGCACTTTGTCATCATCCGAAATCAGCGTTACTGGAAACGCTTGACATCAATTCTGCTGTTTGTATTACAGAAGAAGATAAAGACAGATACTTATCTGCCAATGGATTGGAAAGAATTGAAATGGAAATACCTGTAAGCTATCATTCCATTGCACATAGAAATCTTGATCAGCTCAATAAGGGGTCGCATCCTTTTGTCATTCCGAACAAAGGATATGATAAAGAAAAGGGATTGTTACCCGATTTGTGTAAAATAGAATATTATCAATCGTTTGAAATACTGTAAAATATGATAACATCAAATATTGGAAAGATATTCCTGGATGCTTACAATGAAGAATATGGCACCAGCTATGATGCCCGAACTTTCTTCTTGGAGCAGTTCTATCCCTTGTTTTTTGATCAAAACAAGCAGATGATGTATGCAATAAACTCTCCATTTGTACAACAACTACCAAGTTGTCGTGATTGTATAAAGGGAATTAAAAGCTTTGAGAATATAGAACAAAGAGCAAAACGACTTAATGCATTTATAGAAAAAGTTGAAAATAATGATGCTGATATGAGTATTGCTATAGGTTATCCTTCTATTGAAGTAAATGCCAAAACTTCAGGACAAGTGACCGATTTGAAAATGAATACTTCTAAAGAAGATATATTCTTATCATGGATAGGTGGTGCGTTAGGTATTACTGTAAGTGGAGGAGTTTCTATTCTTTTTACTCATAAGAACATTCTACTTGATATATTTAAAGGATGGAAATTTTATCGCAAAGCTCTAAATGAGACCTTAATGTTGGATGGCAATAAAATAAATAGTTGGAATGGTCAATGGCTTTTTCATTATTATGATCAAAGAGAATATGAGGAAGAGAATCCGTTAGCGAATTTTGCTCCCTATAAGGTGGATAAAGATGGAATAATTGGTATTGAAACCCAAACATGGACAAAGATCCTTATAGCCATATCTCGCAAATATGATGTAGTAAAGCTTTTGGCGTATATTTACATTTTGAGTAAATCAAATACAACCATAGGTTTTATCCCTTTTGATTTGACTCAAATACGCCGTCCAATTCATCTCTATGAAAAGATATTTGGGATGAGCAATGGTAGAAATGCAGAGTCTTTATGGGGAACAGCCATTGGATTCAAAACGGCTTGTACTTATGGGGCTATAGGTATAAAAGCCATGGAGCCTAAAGGGCTTAGAGATTATGTATATAAGGGAAAACAGCCAAAGGCACATAATTATGATAATATTAATTACAATGTTTATATAATTTGGATATACGCTATGTTGAATAATGATGAATTATGGGAGAAATCCCAAGAGTTGGCTAAGTTGTTGAACGAAGCCTCTAGTGATAAAGATAAGTCTATCAGTACCAAACGTAAAAATTTAGTTGAGACAATGCTCAATGCAACTAATAAGAAACAGTTCATAGCAGCTGCTGCAGAGGTTGTTTCATTCATTGGTAAGATAGATGAGTTTAAAGGAATCGTGAAGGAGATTCATGGTATGCCAACAGACAATGTACCATACTTCTTAACACTTTTGCGTTTCCAGTATAAGACATTATAATAACAATTTTAAATACAAGATTATGAAAGAGAATTCTTTTATTTTTTTACGTGGTCTCAAACATACTGCGTTCACTGTATTCTGTGTAGAAGCTGGTCAGAAGTCATATTATGACCCGCAGTTCAATGTACGAGTACCATACTCAAGTGGTCAACAGGTTAAGCGTTCTATCATGAGTCAGCTTAATGAAGTTTTAGGGGTTCAACCTTCTCCTACAGAGTTCTATCTTAATATAGATAAGAAAGGAGCGCTTAAAGAAGGTGAGGTTCTTTCGTCTTGCGATCCACATTATATTGACCAACTTTTAGGTGGATGGATGAGAGCTGTTAAAGATGGTAAGGAAAAAACCGTAAAGCGCAGAAGTCCTTTAAGTATCTCTGCGATGACCCCTTTGCATCCACTTTTAGCTTCAGTTCCTAAGGAGAATATTTCTTTTGATCGTTCTGATAAGCCTAACGTGCATAAAGTTGTTGTGCGTGATGCTAATGGAAATCGTTTGACAGAAGAGCAGATTAGTAACCTTTTGGCTGGTAACGATAGAAGTTTGTATCGCAAATGGATTCAGGATAATACTCGTGCCACAGGTCTTTTTGTCTATGATGTAGCTATTGATTTGCGACGTTTGTTCTGCGTTTCAACTAATCAGTTGGAACCTGAGATTACATCAGAAATGGTAGAGAAGTTGAAAGAAGATGGATGGAAGGTAATCACTACTTCTTTTGGTGAATGCTTGTTGATGCCGAAAGAGCAGCGTGAGCAGATTATTCCAGCTATAGCCGATGCTCTAATTGATTGGCATATCACATCCAATCAGGCAAGAACATTCAGTTTGATGGAGACTTTAGCCATTGCTATTAGTGATAATGCTAATACTTTAGCAGCAGCTATTCGTGCCAAACTTGTTGAGGATGGAGAATCTAAACCAAAGGCAAAGCCTATCGTTGACGAAAATGCTGGTGCCAAGACATTTATAACTCTTCCATGTGCAAGTTATGTCGTGACTGAGACGGAAAGCGCAGATGCTTTGGCTAAGGCTAAGCAGGAGTTGGTTGGTAGAATGATGGCGTTTGATTACGAGAATCAGATTTAATGTAAATGATGAGGCTCCTGGTTTTTACTTGGAGCCTCCTATTGGTTTTCCTCTATGGTCATAACAGGTACTCATTTCAACTATTACCAGCTTTGCCATCGCAAACTATGGCTGTTTGCCAATGGCATCAACATGGAACAAGAATCAGACTTGGTCTATGAAGGAAAGCTGGTGCATGAATCAAGTTATCCGCAACGTACATCAAAGTATGAGGAAGTGGAGATTGATGGTATCAAAGTAGATTACTATGATGCCAAGAACAAGGTCATCCATGAGATAAAGAAATCTAATAAGGTGGATAAAGCTCATGAATGGCAACTGAAATATTACATGTATGTTTTCGAGCAGCATGGTATTGAAGGCGTGAAAGGCATCTTGGAATATCCTCTTTTGAGAAAGACAAAAGAAGTAATCTTGACAGATGTCGATAGAGATGACATTCAGGTTATATCTAAAGACATTATTAAGATAATCTCTCAAGATGTTTGCCCGTCTAAAGTTAAGAAAGGCATCTGTAAGAATTGTAGTTATTTCGATTTTTGTTATATAAACGAGTTGGAGGAAGAAGAATGAAAAGAAGTTTCTATCTGTTCAATCCAGGCATCATGGAACGCAGAGATAATACGCTGAAGTTTACGCCTGTTATCATAAATGAAGATAATGAAGAAATCAAGCAGCAACCTCGATACATTCCTATTGAGGATGTTGCGGAACTGTATGCCTTTGGAAGTCTGCGGGCAAATAGTGCTTTGTTCAACTTTCTGGGGCAGAAAGGTATTCCTGTCCACTTCTTCGACTATTATGAGAACTATACCGGAAGTTTCATGCCAAGGGAAAGTCTTCTTTCTGGCAAGGCATTGTTGGCACAAACATCTGCGTACCAAAATAAGAAGAAAAGGGTAGAATTGGCACGTAAATTCATTCAGGGAGCAGCTTGGAATATGGTTATGAACCTCAACTATTATAATCGTAGAGGAAAAGACCTGCAAGATATTATCGATACTATTAAAAGATTGAGTAATACTTTGCCAGATGCTAAGGCTGTAGATGAGATAATGGGAATTGAGGGAAATATCAGACAGGCATATTATGCTGCATTCGATATCATTCTCGATGATTTCAACATGGGATCAAGAACCAAGCAACCGCCAGAGAACGAGGTAAATGCTCTCATTTCTTTTGGCAATATGATGTGCTATACCGAAACTCTCCGAGCCGTTCATCAAACTCAGCTCAATCCAACGATAAGCTTTCTGCATACTCCAGGAGAAAGGCGTTTTTCGTTATGTCTTGATATATCCGAGATCTTCAAACCTATTATCGTGGATCGAGTCATCTTCAAGGTACTCAATAAACATGCTTTAAGCACCAGTCATTTTGATAAGAAACTCAACAAATGTCTTTTGAACGAAAAGGGAAAGAAGATTTTTGTAAAGGCCATGGAAGAGCGTTATGATGAGACATTCCGTCATCGTTCTTTAGGACGTAATGTAAGCTATAAGCATCTTATAAAGTTGGAATGCTATAAGCTACTAAAAGATATTTTAGGAATAGAAGAATATAAACCTTTTAAAATGTATTGGTGATATGTATGTGATTATAGTTTATGATGTAGGTGAGAAGCGAGTAGGCAAAATGTTGAAGCTTTGCCGCCAATATTTGTGTTGGATTCAGAACTCAGTTTTGGAGGGAGAATTATCTGAAGCTAAACTTCGGGAATTGCAAATGAAGATGAAAGCTATCATTGATGAATCCGAGGATAGTGTCATTGTTTTCACCAATAAAATGGGGTATAATATGAACAAACAGATTCTTGGAAAAGAAAGAATGACTACCGATAATTTCTTATAAAGAGTTGTCGATGTGGTTCTATTTTGCCGTTTCTAGGTTCGGAAAAACCTCCAAAAGTGTTCTTTGACTTATTGAAACCTCCATAAATAGGCAGGTTGTCGTAAGGCCGCAGAAAAAATATCTTTAGGCATCGACATTTTTTCTGAAGATTTTTTGTATCTTTGCACCCACAAACCTATAGATTCTTAGGACATCTATTCCTTAAATCTTACGGGTTCTAATCGTACCTTTATGGAATTGAAATTTAGAAGGAAAATCGGAAGAATACATCCGAGGCTTTAGTTCTAATCGTACCTTTATGGAATTGAAATGCAAAAGCATAAGGCGAAGTCTTACCTTCGAACGGTTCTAATCGTACCTTTATGGAATTGAAATAAAAGTTTATGCTTTATGCAAATACTCTTTCACTTGTTCTAATCGTACCTTTATGGAATTGAAATACCTATAACAAGAGAGTAGGAATTTTCGGGGGGAGTTCTAATCGTACCTTTATGGAATTGAAATCTAGGTGGAGGAGTAGGCGAACCACTGGCTGAACCTTGTTCTAATCGTACCTTTATGGAATTGAAATTTTGGATATGCTTTACGTATTCCTAATCGGGTTATTAAGTTCTAATCGTACCTTTATGGAATTGAAATAAATAGGAGGACAACGAATAATGATGGAATGCGGCGTTCTAATCGTACCTTTATGGAATTGAAATATAAAAACAGAAACACGAGAGTCCGTTTTAGGCTTGTTCTAATCGTACCTTTATGGAATTGAAATCTACGTTTCTGTAAAATCAAAAGGCACGGAAGACTGAGTTCTAATCGTACCTTTATGGAATTGAAATCTGTTTAAAATCAGAGGAGGTAGAAGACGTATTAAGTTCTAATCGTACCTTTATGGAATTGAAATAAGGACAATAAAGTTCAATGGTTTTCAAGGTTTCAGCCGTTCTAATCGTACCTTTATGGAATTGAAATCAAACGCAAGAAGGATTCATCATAACCTGTAACCCAGTTCTAATCGTACCTTTATGGAATTGAAATTAATAATTACCCAATTTCTTTAGATAACTGGCATTTGTTCTAATCGTACCTTTATGGAATTGAAATTAACCAAGGGACATCAACAACTTAGCAGCACGGCGTTCTAATCGTACCTTTATGGAATTGAAATATCTGAGCCGTAAACATGTGACGGTGCGAAAGGTGTTCTAATCGTACCTTTATGGAATTGAAATAAATTTGGAAAATGACAAACTTTTTGCGTATGAAAAGTTCTAATCGTACCTTTATGGAATTGAAATAGGCTCAAAAGGTTGCCACTTTTCATTTCTATAAGTTCTAATCGTACCTTTATGGAATTGAAATATGGTATATGGAAAAGAGTTCTTCTGCGATATTGAAGTTCTAATCGTACCTTTATGGAATTGAAATAAACGTAATGAATTTGGCTATGTTGTTGGTGTTCAGTTCTAATCGTACCTTTATGGAATTGAAATTAGATATTATTGCTGACAACACGACCAGCATCCCTTGTTCTAATCGTACCTTTATGGAATTGAAATCGAACAAGCAAGCTATGATCTGTTGGGCGGAAGGCGGGTTCTAATCGTACCTTTATGGAATTGAAATATGATGGAAGAGGGTGACACCTATAGCGGTTGGAGTTCTAATCGTACCTTTATGGAATTGAAATAGTGTATAGGGATTCGCCAACTATCATCACCATCTGGTTCTAATCGTACCTTTATGGAATTGAAATAAAATTGAGCCCGCAGCAGAAATAGCGGGACCAACAAGTTCTAATCGTACCTTTATGGAATTGAAATACCCTATTCTGGTTGATTCACATATTGGTATTAAGTTCTAATCGTACCTTTATGGAATTGAAATTTAATGGTGAGTGGCTGAGAGAGGGGTGTTCCTGTGTTCTAATCGTACCTTTATGGAATTGAAATCAAAGAAGACCTTCGACACGAAGCTGTTCAAGGAGTTCTAATCGTACCTTTATGGAATTGAAATTATTTATATTAGGTGTTCTGTCTTTACCGAAAACCCGGTTCTAATCGTACCTTTATGGAATTGAAATAAGGGCATAAGGGATTTCAACGCCATCAGAATTGAGAGTTCTAATCGTACCTTTATGGAATTGAAATTTCCCATAGCCAGCATATAGGCATACACCTCATTGAAGTTCTAATCGTACCTTTATGGAATTGAAATGCGATTCTATCGCTGGTCCCCTCCCCCTCTTTGTGTTCTAATCGTACCTTTATGGAATTGAAATGTATATGGGGGGGGTATTACGCTATCTCATACGATAGTTCTAATCGTACCTTTATGGAATTGAAATAGGCAAATGATCAGGCAAATGCCGATAAGACCGAGGTTCTAATCGTACCTTTATGGAATTGAAATCTGGAAGTTTTGAGCCGCTTCAACGATTGGGATGAGGTTCTAATCGTACCTTTATGGAATTGAAATAGGTCAGGTTATGGTTGAGCTGCCAGAGTATTACGTTCTAATCGTACCTTTATGGAATTGAAATTCTTGGCGAAGGAGATAGACTTGGCTCTCTCCAAGGTTCTAATCGTACCTTTATGGAATTGAAATAAGGTTACATTCATTGAGGAATCTCACCAGTACTTCCGTTCTAATCGTACCTTTATGGAATTGAAATGAGTCAGGTTGGCGCAGCACCTCAGCCAGTTGGTGGTTCTAATCGTACCTTTATGGAATTGAAATTAGTATGTTAGTCGCATTCGACTTACACTATGTAGTTCTAATCGTACCTTTATGGAATTGAAATAGGTTTTCGTAATGCAATTTATTTCATGCTGTGGAGTTCTAATCGTACCTTTATGGAATTGAAATGAGTATCACTTCCCTTCGCCCATTAAGCTAGAGACAGTTCTAATCGTACCTTTATGGAATTGAAATGTCGAACTTAAATAAGAATAGCTTATGAGCGATAGGTTCTAATCGTACCTTTATGGAATTGAAATTTTTGGATTTCACCTCCTGCTTTCAGAGATTGCCGTTCTAATCGTACCTTTATGGAATTGAAATACCTAAGTTGGAGATAGGTGCAAACATGACCGAGTGTTCTAATCGTACCTTTATGGAATTGAAATTTTTGTATCAAAGATGAGGTCTAGTTTGATGCCGAGTTCTAATCGTACCTTTATGGAATTGAAATAAGTAATAAACAACAAACATTAATTCTTAAACCGGTTCTAATCGTACCTTTATGGAATTGAAATATTCTGCATACCTAATGTTAGAGCAAGATATCCTCCTGTTCTAATCGTACCTTTATGGAATTGAAATAGAAGAACCCGAATGGTTCCATGGCAAAGATGGTGTTCTAATCGTACCTTTATGGAATTGAAATCACTTAGTCTAGGTGGCCAAGAAACCAAAGTCTTGAGTTCTAATCGTACCTTTATGGAATTGAAATCATACATGCAGGCCAAGGCGCAGGTCACCGCCAACTTGTTCTAATCGTACCTTTATGGAATTGAAATCATTATCACGGAGTTATCTTCTGTGACGACGAACAGTTCTAATCGTACCTTTATGGAATTGAAATGTTTAATCAGTTTGTTGTAGGTACAAAATACCCTGTTCTAATCGTACCTTTATGGAATTGAAATAGGGAAGCGCTAGCCGACAAAAAAGGACCTAACCGTTCTAATCGTACCTTTATGGAATTGAAATACTTTAATAGAACGCTCAAGATACTTAGATTCAATGTTCTAATCGTACCTTTATGGAATTGAAATAAGAGAAGCAGAAAGGCTAGTGTTTTTCTTTTACCTTTGCACCCAGGAATCAAGTTAGGATATTTGGTTAATGG